>Ga0172380_10002071_pt1 | contig 32532 bp, 32 predicted proteins | sample Leawe162metaG_FD_119747 | JGI IMG/M metagenome (GOLD analysis project Ga0172380, IMG submission 119747) | Leachate microbial communities from a municipal landfill in Southern Ontario, Canada - Leachate well 162 metaG | ecosystem: Engineered > Solid waste > Landfill > Unclassified | place... | reverse complement strand
CCTGCTTCATCCCCGCCCTCGCGCCGACGCAGGCACAGGGCTCCAATCTGCCGCACTTTTAGTCCGGCGCGGCCGAACAAATCAGCCGCTTCTGTGAGGGATTATTGCTCCGGCTTTTACAGTGAGTTCGATGCGCGCCAATCGTCATCAGATCTAGGTACAGAAAACCCTGATCGATTGGCGGCCTTGGATGAGACAGGGTTGCTCGATATCGAGCCGCAGGCGCATTTCGATCGTTTAACGCAACTCGTTGCACAGCTTCTGAAGTGCAAGGTCGCATTGATCAGCTTGGTCGATACCGACCGCCAATTTTTTCTAAGCCAGTGTGGATTGGGCGAGCCTTACGCCACCAACCGAGAAACGCCTCTATCGCATTCCTTCTGTCAGTACGTCGTCACTTCTAGGGCACCGCTTGTCATCGTCGATGCAAGAACCGACCCGCTCGTTGCCACCAACGGCGCAGTAGTCGATCTGGGCGTGACGGCCTACATTGGCTTCCCGATTATGACGCGGGATGGTCAGGTGTTAGGCTCCCTTTGCGCAATCGAGACGGAACCGCGACAATGGACTTCTGACGATCTCGATCTTGTCGCGAAGTTTGCGCGGATTGCGGAGGATGAGATCGCATTAGGTGACAGAGCGGTTGCAGCAAGCGTTCGCGCAAACGCAAGCGCGATTTTGGCCCGTGAGTATCATCATCGCGTAAAGAACTCCTTGGCGGTTTCGTCAGCGCTTGTACGGATTTCCGCCAAGGATGCTTTTTCAATCGACGAAGTTGTGGCCACCGCAAGCGCTCGTCTCTCGGCGCTGGCGAACACCCACGACTTGCTGATGTCTAAGAGCGATGCTGTCGACCTCAAGGAATTAGCGGCTAAGTTGCTGCTTCCATATTGCTCGCCGGGATCACGCGCGGATGTCGAAGGGCCTACGGTTCTTTTGAAACACGGCCAGGTGACGCCCCTTTGCCTCTTCCTTCACGAGTTAGCGACAAATTCCGCTAAGTATGGAGCGTTTGAAAATCACGGCAGTGTATCGGTGCGCTGGACTGAAGATAACAGGAAGAACGTCGATCTGCGCTGGACAGAAGAGTTGACGAATTCGCTAGATCAAGACCGTACGACGGGGTTCGGCACCACGCTTTTAAAGATCGCCGCTGGGCAATTGGACGGCCGCTACACGTCGCGATGGGTGGATGATCACCTTTTAGTAAGGCTGACATTTCCGACATGAGTCAGCCAGTCGGCGTGGCGTTTCAATCGATCTAGCACTTCCCAACAATTGCTCGCGACAAGCTGGGATCTCAACGCCTGTTCTCTGCCAAAACTCCGACTGTGATTAGGCTTCTTTCCAATGGTTAAGTGCCTGCCCGAGCGATACCATGCGAAGCGGTCAAGCCTGCGGCGGTCGGAGTTCTTGGAGTAAGGCTGGTGGTGCAAAGCCACTGTGCGTCCCGACGGACATTACGCCAGGGATGATTTACGCCTATCCAGCTATTAAAGCCATTCCGCCCAGTGTGGTGCCCAGTGTGATGACTGAAGAGCGCGCGATGTAATAAAACACCCTGGCGATTTACCAGGGTGTCGTTAGTCAGCGCTTGCGTTCGTTATTTTGAGAACCTTCTTTGTGACCGGGCTGGTTCTCATGGCCGCCTTGCTGATGTTTTTTTTGATCTTTATCGCGTTCGTGGCTTTGCTCTTGTTGACCGCCTTTTTGCTGGCCACCCTGTTGTTGATGGCCGCCTTGCTTCTCGTGATCGCTACCCATGATGTCCTCCTTGGGTTGGGATCAGGAAACTGACGCTAAACAGGAATGTTCCAAAGATTTGTGCAACAATTCGTTTACGACGCATCACGTGGGGGGTTTTCGATGCCGACCGATCCAGTCCGCCTTCGGAAGTTTTGTCAGGAAATCGAAGAGACGCTTCATGACAAACTGCGCTAACTGCACCACGAGCCGTTGTTAGGCGCGTGCGCGCGTCAGTGTTGGAGTTTAAGCAAAGCATTTTTCCAAAGAACGTCCGGCCGTCCAATTTAAAGGGAAATTGCCCCATGCATCGTCACGTCAAATTATTCGCGGTCGCCTGCGTCGTCGTTTCCATTGCCTATGTCGCGGGGCGTTACGTCATGTGGAACGAGGCGGCGCAATACGACGCCACACATCCCTAGCTAGACGTATGAGGTTGTGACATCGGTTCGGATGAAATGGCGGGCGGCCTCCAATGGATTGACGTTGCGCCATCGCGACGCATCGGTGCGAACCTTGTTCCTTTCTGAATGAGCGCAGCGGTTCGATTGCCAGTCGCGAACGGATTGTGCAGTTCAAACGCTTCTATCATTCGAACGCTGTGAAGGACTTCCATCACGTTTCGTGCGTCTGTCCGGTCGGCCGACGCCTTTTCATAGCTTTGCGCGCGCTGTTGGACACGTTCCAGGTAAGCCGTTTTGGCTTGATTGTACGCGTCGAGTTTGAGGCCGTAAACGCTACGCAGCCCTACAAAGCAGCATGAATGTCCCACTTGCGTGCCACGAATTCGTAAGTTAAATACTGAACCGAATGGTTCAGCATTTTCAAACTCGCTTCGACACCTCGTTCGCCGCGCTCTCGGACGCCACACGACGCGGCGTTCTGGAACAACTCGCCCGTGCCGACGCTTCGATTACGGACTTGGCCGATAAGTTCCACATGACTCTTACGGGCATGAAAAAGCATGTCGCCGTCTTGGAGCAAGCAGGCCTCGTCACGACGGAGAAAATCGGCCGCGTCCGAACCTGCAAGCTCGGCCGGCGTCGCCTGGACGAAGAGGCGGCATGGATCGAGAAGCACCGCCAGCTTTGGGCGGAACGTTTCGATGCACTGGACCACGTTGTCGAGGAATTGAAACGGAAGGAGAAGGCCAATGGCCGCAAGAAAAGAAGGTAACAGCAGCACGACGGTTGAACGGAAGTCCGAGCGTGAACTCGTCGTTACGCGAACCTTCAATGGCCCGGCGCGGATCGTGTTTCAGGCTTGGACCAAGCCGGAACTGTTCCAGCGGTGGTGGGCGCCGAAGTCGTGCGGCTTGACTATACTTTCCTGCGAGATGGATGTCCGTACCGGGGGTACTTATCGCCTGGTTATGCGCCACCCGTCTTCGGGCCAACCCATGGCGTTCTTCGGCCGGTATCTCGACGTAGTGCCGCATTCGCGCGTGGTCTGGACGAATGACGAAGGCGGGGAGGATAGTGCGATCACCACGGTGACATTCGAAGAACGGGGTACCGAGACCCTGGTCGTGGTGCACGAACTTTACCCGTCGAAGGAAGCGCTCGACGACGCCATGGCTTCCGGAAGCACTAGCGGGTGGAGCGAGCAGTTCGAACAACTGGATGCGTTTCTTCTTGGTGGGAGCTGATTGGAGGCGGGCACGACTGCGTTGGGCATCGGAAGCGTGAGCGCACTACTTGGCCAGGAGAAGTGCGCTCAGACCACGCTTTAAAAAACGCCGCTTTTACAACGGCTTGGGCGCAAGCGCTTGAGCGTGCTTCTCTACAAAATTCATTCAGGCAAAACCCATTTCAAAATGAAATCGATTTTTCCTTCGGCACCACCACATCCCATCGAAATCAGTTTGCTAGTGAAAGAACCCGCATCTCCTCGGGAGTGCGTTTGCAATCGCGGCAGTCCGTCTCGCACGCCGTGAATTCGAGGCGCATACCGCAAGCGCTACATCGGCAAGTTCGAAATAAAGAAGCCCTGCCGTTTGATCGGCAGGGCTTACAGGATTCACACCACCCTCACGCTTGCCGGTTTCGGTCCCGCTCGTCCGACCTGACAACCAGCGGTGCGTTTCCCGCTATCTTGAGCGGTAGCGAATGCGGCCGTCACGAACAAGTCACAATAGATGTAACTGAACGCAACAAAGGAAAATTGAGCAACGCTTCCGCTCATCGCTCCGGATGACTAAACCACTTTCAATACGTCAGAAATTTTTTAGCTGTGACGCTCTGGGTACGCACCATCCGATTAGCGCGCGTTGGCAGGCGGCGGCCGGTTCGCATCAAGCCGTTCTTGCGTTTCTTCACGATCGCGCGATGACTCGCCATCAGCAGGCAGATTGATATCCGGCGGCGGCTGCTTGTGCGCCGGAATGTCTGGAGATGTTGGCGAAACTTGCGAATTATTTTCGCTTCCAGGACCGACTTTTCCTGGCTCGACGTGCTCGGCATCCTTCGCGGGGGTCTGCGTAATCTGTTGCACATCACCACCGGAAGGCTCAGCTCTCGCAATCCCGAGCGGAACTGCGATCGGCGCCGCGCAGACACAAACCAGAAGCAATTCCCGCATTCGAGGCACGCTCCTCTATCACTCAATGGAGAAAACGCGCTTGCCGGCTTCAGCGTTCCCGCTGGAGAGGTTTCAGCCCTTGTTGTTCGGACGAACTCCACTCGATGATGACGAGGGCGCCGTCGCAGGCGTCGGCTGTTCTTTGACGTTCACTTTGTCCCCGTCGACGACGTCATCAGGGGCGCTCTCGAGCACACGGTCTTGCGGAGCAAGTCCGGATGCAATCTCAATCGCGCTTCCAAGATCGCGCCCGATCGTAATCGACTTCATGACGACCCGGTCTTCGGAATTGAGCGTCGCGACCCGCAGGCCGTCCTTATCGAAAATGACGGCGCTCGACGGAACGACCAGAACATCCCGCTGGTCGCCGACCGTCAAATGCACATTCGCATACGCGCCGGGCATCAATTCGCCGGCGGCGTTGTCGACAACGAGCTGCATGCGCGTCGTTCCCGAGGCCACATCAACGGCCCCCGCGGACGCTTCGACTTTTCCTTCATACGTTTTGCCGGGCCGCTCCGGAACCGTCAGAACCGCCGTCGTTCCGTTCGTGACCATTGGCACATAAGTCTGCGGCACGTTCACATAAAGCCGGAGCTTGTGAATGTCCGCGACCACAAACATTTCCGAGCCGGTCGAGCTTCCCGTATTGATCAGGTTGCCGACGTCCGTATTGCGCACCGTCACGATGCCTTCGAAGGGCGCAACGATACGCTTGTACTCCGAAAGCGCCTTCAGACGATCGACGTTGGCCTGCGCCGACGTGACCAGCGCCGTCTTGGCTTCGAAATCCGCGGCCTTTTCATCGGCCCCCTGGCGCGTCACGTAATCCTTGGGCAACAGCACCTGATAACGCTCGTTCGTAACCTTTGCCAAGGCAGCCGTCGCCTTGGCGTTGTTGAGTTCGGACTGCGCCTGAAACAGCTGCTGGTCGAGATCGGGCGCATCGATTTCAGCGAGCAGGTCTCCCGCCTTGACGCGCGTACCGATCTCCGCCTTGCGGCTCGCGACATAGCCGCTGACGCGCGCGAAAATCGCCGCCTGCGAGTAGGCGTCAAGCCGCCCCGGAAGATCGATGACGCCAATGCTCTTCTGCACGCTCGGCGTCGTGACCGCAACAGTGGGGACCGATCGCTCGGCGGATTTTATCCTGAGGCCGGCGAGCGTTTGGTCCCTGCATTGAATGCCGGTAAACCCGATGAATGATGTCGCGCCGACAAAGGCGATGGCAGCCAGCGGCGTCCTCCAGCGCGAGCGCGCCCGTGTCTCCTTGGGCAACTCAGGCGACATTGTATTCTCCCGGAATGAAATCGGTCGGCTTGGCCGCTGCTTTGCGCCGGTGCATCAAACTAAAAACGATTGGGACAACAAACAAAGTCGCAGCAGTTGCGAATATGAGACCGCCGATCACGGCGCGGCCGAGCGGCGCATTCTGCTCGCCGCCTTCTCCGAGGCCAAGCGCCATGGGCGCCATACCGATGATCATCGCCAGCGCCGTCATCAAGACCGGCCGGATACGAACATAGCCGGATTCAAGCGCCGCCATGATCGGATCACCGTGCTCGGCAAGTCGCTCGCGTGCGAAGCTGACGACGAGCACGGCATTTGCAGTCGCGACACCCATGCACATGATCGCGCCGGTCAACGCCGGCACTGACAGTGTCGTCCCCGTCGTGAACAGCATCCAGATGATGCCGGCAAGCGCCGCCGGAAGAGCCATGATGATGACCAGGGGATCCGTCCAGGATTGGAAGTTGACGACGATCAGCAAGTATATAAGCACGATCGCCCCGAGAAGTCCGAATAGCATTCCGGAATAGGCGCTATTCATTGTACGCACCTGCCCCAGCAGAACGGCCGTCGCACCCTTCGGTAAATCTGCTTTGGCCTCGTCGACGACCTTTTGAATATCCGCCGCGACGGCCCCGAGGTCACGCCCCTCGGTTGTCGTCAGAATTTGCACCATGGACTGGATATCATATTGCGAAACGACGGCATTGGACGTCGTTCTCCCGAGATTGACGACGCTCCCAAGAACCTGTGGCGCGGTGGCGTCCGCCGCCGTAATCGGCAAATTCTGAAGCGATGCCAGACTGTCCAAAGAATACTGCGGAGTTTGCATGACGATCGGATACGACACGCCGTTTTTCGGGTTCAGCCAATAGACCGGCGAAACCTGCCCCGATCCGGAAAGGCTCGTTCCCAGGCTGCTCGTCACATCGCGCGCCGTCACTCCGACGTATTTTGCGCGGGAGCGGTCGACGTCGATTTTAAACCCCGGATTGTCACGCGATTGCTGGATACGGGCATCGGCGACTCCGGGAATCAAACGTATTTTCCGCAAAAGCTTATTCGCATAATCGAAGTTTTCGGTGAGGTTCGCGCCGCGAACCTGGAGATCGATCGGTGTCGGCGCCCCGAAATTCAGGATTTGGCTGACGATATCCGCAGGCAGGAACGAGAAGGTCGTTCCGGGAAACCGCAGCGGAAGCTCATCGCGCAACAGACTGACGTACTCCGCCGTCGGGCGATGACCCTCTTTGAGCGCAATCTGGATGTCTCCATCCTGCGGGCCGATCATGCCGGTGTTGTTGTAGGACGTGTTGATGCCGCTGATCGGCATGCCGATGTTGTCGACGATCGCATCCAGGTCTTTAGGCGGGATGATCTCGCGAATGACATCCTGAATCTCCGCGAATTTTCGCGAACTCTCCTCGACGCGTGTGCCGACTTCAAGCCGCGCGTGCATCAAAATCTGCCCGGAATCAACCGCCGGGAAGAAGTTACGTCCGAGATAGGGAAGCAGATAGAACGACAACCCGATGAAACCGAGAGAGAACAAAAGAAACATCGCACGCTGCGAAAGGGCACGTTCCAGAAGGTCGCGATAGCTCAGGCGAAGCGCCTCGAATCCATGCTCGAACTTGCGTTGAAAAAGCGCGAACGGATTGCGGGTCGGGGTGTCGTGTGCGTTCGGATCATGCGGCTTCAGAAGATACTTCGCCATCGTCGGCACGAGCGTTCGTGACAAAATGAACGACGCGACCATCGCGAATACGACAGCCTCTGCCATTGGCACGAACAGAAACTTTGCGACGCCTTCGAGAAAAAACATCGGCACGAAAACAATGCAGATGCAGAGCATCGACACAAACGCCGGCGTCGCGATCTGGTCGGCGCCATCGAGGATCGCCGTTTCGACGTCTTTGCCCTGCTCCAGATGATAATTGATATTTTCGATCGTGACCGTCGCTTCATCGACGAGAATACCGACGGCAAGCGCAAGCCCACCCAGCGTCATGATATTGAGTGTTTCACCGAGTGCCGACAGCATGGCAATCGATGACAGCACCGCAAGCGGGATCGACGTCGCGATGATGATCGTCGACCTGAAACTTCCAAGAAACAGAAGGATCATCAAGCTCGTCAGCGCCGCCGCGAGAATACCTTCATGGATTACGTTTTTCACCGCGCCGCGAACGAACAGCGACTGATCGCCAAGATACGAGATCGTCAACTCACCCGGCAGACCGGGCTTGATTTCATCGACTTTTCTTTTGATGCCTTCGATGATTTCAGGCGTCGAAATGGGACCGCTCTTCAGTACCGACAACAGCACCGAGCGCGCGCCGTTCACGTGAACGACGTTCTGCTGCGGCGGATTTCCGTCACGCACGCGGCCCACGTCCTTGACGTAGACCATACCTCCGTTGACCGCCTTTATCGGCAGGTCACCCAATGCCGCGAGGTCCGACGGCGCGCTATTCAATTCCATGGTGTATTCGGTCGCGCCGATTTTCTGTGTGCCGACCGGATTGATCAGATTTTGCGCATCAAATGCGTTGGCGACATCCTGCGCGGAAAGGCCTTTGGCATGCAGCGCCGCGGTATCGAGATCGATCTGAATCTGTCGCTGCTTCCCGCCGTAGGGGTAAGGGATGGCGGCGCCGGGAACCGTTACCAACCGGATGCGAACCTGGTTCATGCCCAGATCGGCGAGGTTTTGTTCAGTCAATCCTTCGCCGCCGAGCGCCAGCTGCAGGATAGGAACGGTCGAAGCGCTGTAGTTGAGAATAAGCGGCGCGGTCGCGCCTGGCGGCATCTGCTTCAGCATCGTTTGCGCAATGGCCGTCACCTGCGCATTGGCGACACTGATGTTGACCTGCGGGTGAAAGAAAATTTTGACGACGCCGATGCCGTTATACGAATTGCCTTCGATATGCTCGATGTCATTGACGGTCGTCGTCAGGGCGCGCTGGAACGGCGTCACCATCCGGCCTGCCATGCCGTCGGCGGGCAAACCCTTGTATTGCCAAACCGTGGCAATGACGGGAATGCGAATTTCCGGAAAGATATCGATCGGTGTTCTGACCGCGGCGAGTCCACCAGCGATCAGAATGAGGAGCGCAAGAACGATGAACGTGTACGGCAACCGCAGCGCAATGCGTACAAGTGCAGCCATGAGTTAAATTTCTCCGCCCGCTCGAAGGCAATTCAACCACGGAGCCCTCGGCCTATAACTGCTGGATCGGCCTCAATCCGTCTCAGTCCCGCCGTAATTTCTTCAGCGACAAAATCGCCCGACAGACCCTGAGGCTCGACGGATCTAACAGCCCAAGCTCCATAACGAACTGCGTCGGCAATGAGCAGTGGCTAAATGCAGTTAATTCCGTGCATTGGAAGCATGGATGTCACGCATATGACACGTGAAGGGCTCGCCGGCGGCTAACTCAAACTGAGTTCGTAGACATAAAAGGCCAGCGCCGCTGTGGCGAGCGGCACACCGGCGATATGCAGGAAGCTGAGCGACTTTCGCAGCCAGCCCACAGGCTCTATCCACCTGTTCACCCGCGCGATCGTAACAGCGATGATCATGCTCAGCATCAGATAGCTGAATAAGAACATGCGATCCGACAGCGTCTCCACGTTCGCATCCAGCTTCGGCAACGCCAGATAGAGCGCCACCGCCGACAGAAGCGCGGTGACCTGAATGGTGACGATCGCCTCGAAGTGATGCGTCGAGATGAAGATCGAAAGATAGGCGATCATCAGGATGAAGCCGAGAGGCACGACGACACGCAGGAAATAATCGGTCGTCTGCCGCTTCATCAGCCAAACAAAATTCGCCTTGTAAAACGGCACGACGCTCGGCTCGAGGGTCTGCGCATCGACGGTGCGCACGAAATCCTCGTCGTATCCGACGTACTGATCTTTCGGCAGCCAGCCATCGACATTGACGAGCCTGTCACGCAGATTATCCGGCGGCGGCTGTACGATAAACGGCGCATTGCCGTTCTTGGGTTGAATATCGATTGAGAACCGCTGCGTATCGAACGGATAATCGAGCAGCTGCGGCTCATAGAGAAACTTGCCGGACACGCGATAAATCTTCATGTGATCCGGGAACGCTTCGCTCTTGCCGCCATCGTGAATCGGCCGAACGGTGATCTGCCTATCGTTTGATCCCGGCTCCAGGTAGGCGTTGGAAAATTCGATCTGGTCGATCGACGCGCCGCCACGATCGTTCATCGAGAGGTAGAAATCAGCCAGAAATGTCTTTTCATTGTCGTCGATGTGCTCGGCACGAATGAGATCGATATCGGCGTAGAGCGTGTCGATGCGTTGCATGTGATTGTTGCGCAGGTGCGCGAACTGCAACGGCGCAAGCTGCGTATGCCCGAGGCCACGCGGCAGCATGAGAATCATCGGCGTTCGTGCAGCCGCGCGCGACGCCTGCTGGAACGACCAGTTATCGAAGCGTCCCTGGAACGTGCCGCGCCCCAACGCATAGGCCGACTGCAGGCGCTGAGCGATCAAGCTGCGAAGTTCCGGCAGACTGGTCGTCACGTCCTTTCCTCGTGCCGCTTCCGCAAGGAGTCCGACCATATCGGCATACTGCGTTCCAGCGGAAAGCGCCCGCATGTTGTCATCGTCGACGACGCTTAACGGAACGTCCTCGTCACGCGCCTTGCACTTGCCGCTTTTCCAGCCGGGAGCGGCATTATTTTTCGCACCTTGGAAAATCCAGGCGCTCGGATCGGAAGAATCCGATACGAGCTTGCGCAGCCGGTCATTGTAGACGTCCGGAAATCCGTCCCATGCGAGCTGGAAAATATCGTTCGGATAAGCGGCATCGCCGTTGAGATCGAGAGACGCCAGACGGCCGGTCATGAAGACCGGTGGCGTCAGACCGGCGTCCTTGAACTGCTTCAGAACATCTTTCGTCCGGCTGCTGCCGACACTGAGAAAAACAAAATCGATGTTCTTGCTCTTGAGGTCGGCAATCGCCGAAGCAAGCTCGCTCGAATCGAGAATATCATCGCCGACGGTATGCAGGCGATGGTCGGCAGCCATGACACCGGCCCCGAACAGCTTCGTCAGCGCGTCACCGAAATTGCTGCTCGCCACCGCCCCATCGACACCGATGAACGCCGGACGTGCGATCTTCATCTGCTTCACGAATTCCGCGATAACCGGCATTCGCTCTTCGTCTTCGGAAGGTCGCGTCGTAAACACGTTCGGATAATCGGCAAAAAGACCGCCGACCGAAATGTCGGAGACGAACGGAATGCCGCTCGTCTTGAGCTCCTTGCCCGATGCATCGAAGGCCGCCTTCGCCCGCGTCGCATTCGACATGCCGATCATCGCAAGGGTTTGAGGATCGGCAAGCGCCACGGCCATGTTGGCAGCCGCCTTCTTCTCGTCGCGCTGATCATCGAGGAACATCACTTGCAGCCTCCGGCCGGCAACGCCGCCATTGCGGTTGACGCGGCGCTGCTCTTGCACTGTGAGCCGTTTGATCGCGGCGAGCTGCCCGTTGTCGTAACAAAGATCATCACGCGACGAAACGAAGATGGGCACGCTCAAGGGCGGCCGTTGCGCCGCTTCCACGCCATCGACAGCATCGAGGCTGACCGGCATGCTGGCACTGACAATGACCGTGAACAACGCGAGCAGGATCGCAGTGATCCGCCGCAGCAAAATGGAACCCGTGCTGCGCATACCGTCCTTCAACAACGCAAGAGTCACCTGATCCCACCCGACGATTGCTTGATGTGCCCGAAAAAGCTGAGGACTGGCCTACCCCTGGCCAGCCGCGCTCCTTTTAGCAAAGCCGTGCCCTTAAAGAATGGAGAAATTAGGTTGCTGTCCCCGCTTCTCCGAAAACCGCGCACGCGCGCATGAAATCAACCCTATCGTTGCCTATCCGGGAATGATTTTTCGTGTCCGGCAAATTCGTATCTGGGCAAGCGCCAAGCGGACCACTCTTGCTGCCGCTGAAGGGCCTGCCTACGTTCCGTGCGGCTCACTCGTCGAACACCAGGAGACCGCATGCCGCCTGAAACCGCCGCCTGGCTTTCCCGTCTGCTACCGTGGCGAGCGCCCGTCGACGCGAATGCCGTTCGTCTTGCGCGCTCCACAGTCGCCCATTTGAAGCCGGCCGTCGTCATCACTGGGGGATCGCGCGGAATAGGATTGGCGCTCGCCAAACGCTTCATCGAAGCGGATCACACGACCGTCATCGTGGCGCGCAACGCCCTCACTCTCGCCGAAGCCATCGCCGGCCTCAAGACCGCAACCGGCGTGGAACCGCTTTCGATCCTATGCGACGTCACCGAGCCCAACGCCGCGGAGATCATCGCGGCGGCGCTCACCGACGCGAATTTGTATCTCGATGTGCTCGTCAACAACGCGGGAACGGGCCTCGCCGGGCCGTTCCTCGAACAAACGCCGCAGGATTTGTCACGCCTTCTCGCGCTGAACGTCGAAAGCCTGACGCGGCTGACCCGCGCCGCACTTCCGGATATGATCGCACGCCGGCAGGGAGGCATTTTGAATATCGCGTCCCTCGGCGCCTACGTACCCGGACCCAACCAGGCGGCCTACTACGCCAGCAAAGCCTATATTCTCTTCCTAACCGAGGCGATCGCCAGCGAAGTCGCGGGCCAGGGCGTTCGCGTATCGGCCTTGACGCCGGGACCTGTCGACACCGGATTTCATCGCGACATGGGCGCCGAGAGATCGCTGTATCGCATGATCTTACCGTCCATGACGGCCGACCGCGTCGCGCGAAGCGCCTATCGCCGCTTCATGTTCGGTCAGCGCGTCATCGCGCCGGGGTTGTTCAATCTCGTATTCGTCGTCGCGTTAAAGGTTCTTCCACACATCATAACGGTGCCGATGATGCGCGGTCTGCTGAAGCGCGAATTCTTCCGGCGTTAAGCATCCGTTTGTTTCGCGTTTGCATTATCGCAACCAATTTCGGTTTATGTATCAGGAAACCTGGATTGAGGTATCGCGTATCCGGGTCCTCCTCGCGGCCGCGCTCTGCGGGCTCTTCCGGGCTCGGTAAATTGCAGCGTGGCCGCGCCCCATTTCTCCAGGATTCAAGCACCCGGCGGCATTACGGTCATGCCAAAGGCCGGCCTTCCGCGCCCTCGCGACAGTGCGTCGTCGGCGTGCTATGAAGCGCGTCGACAAAAACAAGGGGCCGCTTGAACCGGCTTCGCCCGATCCTGGAAACACCCGCCGTGCCACAACCCGTAATTGCCGCAACCGGGCTTTACGTTCCACCTTTCAGCATCAGCAATCATGAACTGGTCGCCGCTTTCAACGCTTTCGTTGAAAGGTTCAACGCTGAGAACGCTGCGGCGATCGCCGATGCGACCGTCGCGCCGCTGCAGCCCTCCTCGGCCGAGTTCATCGAAAAAGCCTCCGGCATCAAATCGCGTCACGTGATGGACAAAACGGGCATCCTCGACCCGGCGATCATGCGGCCCGTCCTCCCCGAACGTCCCAACGACCAGATTTCGGTCCTCGCCGAAATGGCGGTCGCCGCCGCCAACGACGCGTTCAGCCATTGGACAGGCGTAAAAAGCGACATCGGCGCCGTCATCTGCGCGGCATCGAACATGCAGCGCCCCTATCCCGCGATGGCCGTCGAAGTGCAACATGCGCTCGGATTGAACGGCTTCGCGTTCGACATGAACGTCGCCTGCTCGTCCGCGACTTTCGGAATAAAGACGGCGGCCGACTTCATCGCAAGCGGCTCGGCAAATGCCGTTCTGATGGTCAATCCGGAAATCTGCTCGGGCCACCTGAACTTCAGGGACCGTGATAGTCATTTCATCTTCGGCGACGTCGCAACCGCCGTCATCATATCGGGTTCTGAAACGCCGGGCGCATGGCGCATTCTCGGCACGCGTCTCCAGACGCAGTTCTCGAACAATATCCGCAACAACTTCGGATTTCTGAATCGCGCTGCGCCGGAAGGCATTGGCAAAGTCGACAAGCTGTTCGTGCAGGAGGGACGCAAGGTCTTCAAGGAAGTCGTGCCGATGGTGTCGGAACTGATCCTCGCTCACGCCCGCGATATCGGCGTCGATCCGCGCGCGCTGAAACGGCTTTGGCTGCACCAGGCTAACATCAACATGAATGAAATGATCGGCCGCAAGGTGCTTGGACGCGAGCCGCGCCCTGACGAGAATGTCATCATTCTCGATACATTCGCGAATACCAGCTCCGCCGGCTCGATCATCGCATTCCACACCGCGAATGATGATTTTAAGGGCGGAGAGCGCGGCTTGATTTGCAGTTTTGGCGCCGGCTATTCCGCAGGCACCGTGTTCGTCGAAAAGATTTGACGTCTGTCGGCTCGATCAGGTCGCTTTCCTGAAAGGCACGACGACATTGTCGCCGTTGACCATTTCCTGAACGACATCGATAAGCCGCTGCCGCTGGAACGGCTTCTTGATCAACGCCATCTGCTGATAGGCTTCAGGCAATCCCTCGCGTCCATAGCCGCTGACGAATGCGAATGGAATTTTCCGCCCGACGAGCACACCGGCCAGCGTATCGACCGGATCTCCCGCAAGATTGGCATCGAGCAGCGCCGCGTCGATATCCTCGCTTTCGACAAGGCTCAACGCTTTTTGCAGCGTCGTCGCCGGGCCGACCACCTCGCACCCTGCGTCTTCCAGGCTCGCGACAATGTCCATCGCAATCAGCGGCTCGTCATCAACGACGAGAATGCGCTTACCCTCAATCGTGCTATTCTGCGACGACGATGCAAGTCCTTGCACAGCTTGGGGCCCCTCGAACAGCGGACGGAAATACGATCCGCTGCCGCTGGACTCGCTCTCCGGAAGTGGCAGCGTGATTTCGCACGTCACGCCCTCCGCCTCGTAACGAATTGACGTGACGCCGCCATGGGCTTCGAGACTCTTTTCTATCAGCGTCGTCCCGAAACCGCGCGATTGCGGCACCGTAACCTTCGGGCCGCCTCGCTCCTCCCATTGCAAAATAAGTTTGCGCTGAGCGTCGGTGCGAACCATCCACCGGATCGAAAGCGTCCCTCGCGGGTCGGACAAGGCGCCGTATTTGATCGCATTCGTGGCAAGCTCGTGCAGAACGAGACTTAAATGCAATGCGGCCTGCGCGTTCAGCATCACCAAAGGGCCGGAACTGGAAATGCGCTCGTCCTCGCTGCCGCAAAACGGCAGCTGGTTGCGAATGATAGCCGAAAGTTCCGCTCCCTGCCATGTCGATTGGGTAAGCAGATTATGAGTTCTCGCTAGTGATTGCAGTCGGCCACCGAAGCTCGCCGCAAAATCGCTGGGACTTTTTGCACGATGAACGGTTTGGTTGGCGATCGATTGCACCGTCGCAAGCGTATTTTTTACGCGATGATTGAGTTCACCGATCAACAGCTGCTGCAGTCGTTCGGCGTGCTTGCGTTCCGTGATATCGCGCCCGACTTTTGATGCACCGATCAGATTACCGGAATTGTCACGCATCGGCGATATGGTGACTGAAATATCGATACGTCGGCCATCCTTTGCGAGACGCACGGTTTCGAAATGATCGATGTGCTGCCCACTGCGGATTCGCGCAAGAATATTCTCCTCTTCGAATTGCAGTTCAGGCGGAATGATGCGCGTGATAGGCTGCCCGACGATCTCCTCAGGCGAATACCCGAATATTTTTTCCGCACCCGCATTCCAGCTGGTAATGATGCCCTCGAGCGTCTTGCCAACGATCGCATCGTCGGAAGAGGCGACGATGGCCGCGAGGCGCGCAGCCTTCAGCTCGTCTTCTCGCCGTGCCGTGACGTCACGCGTGATCGCAAGTTGGCCAGTTTTGCCATCGGCGAGACGGATCGGGACGGCATGCGTTTCCATCCGCCGCCGCGTGCCTCCGCATCCGATGATATCAAAAGTCCACATCAGCCTTTCGCCGTTGCAGACGCGCTGATGATTGGCCTGCCAGGCATCGCGAAATTCCGGCGCGATGAGATCGAGAACGGAAGCTCCTTCAACCTGCGCCCCGTTCTCCGCTTCGACCATCCGAAGGCCAGACGGGTTCATCTGAACGAGCCGGCCGTCCGGGGCGACGATCTTAATGCATTCGGGACTTGTCTCGAAAATAGCCGCAAGCAGCTGCCGCTCGTTCTCGAAACGGCTTTCATGATTTTCACTGAGTGCTTGATTCAAAACGGAAATTCCGCTCGAAACGGGATTGTCCTGCATTTTTAGTATGAATGCCCCTGCACGCTAAGCCTATTTGAAGGGCCGCACGGATCATTTTTAAATCATCTCTAAGCAGAACCAAACATTCCGCACCCCAGTTTGGTTCCATTTTTTTTCGCGTTTAAGCGAGGCTGGCCGCCAGATTGATGGTCAGCGCCAAAACCATCGTATTGAAGAAAAAAGCAACAATAGCATGCAAGGTCGTAAGCCTCCGCATGGACTTGGAATTGATCATCACATCGGACGTTTGCGACGCCGCGCCGAACGACGTCGAAAAATAGAAAAAATCCCAGTAGTCGGGCTCCTTGTCCTCCGGAAATGCGAGAGCTTGCGGCGCATCCTTATTGGCCGCTCCGTGCGGCGCATAGAATTCGTGCGCATAGTGCAACGTGAATACGATCTGCGTCACGAGCCAGGATATCACGATTGTCGCGCCAGCAAGTCCGACGAAGAAAAGCTTGCCGTCGGTCGAGGCTCCCTTGGCTTCCGCGATGATCCCGAAGATTGCGGCGAAGCTCGAAAAGATACCGAGCAGGACGACGACGAGAATGACGACGGCACTGTCATCCTGGCGAGCCGCTCGTTTTCTCAGCGCTTGCCCAGAGCAATTGCGCATAACGCGAAACGCCATGATGAGATAGACAGCGCCACCGGCGCACCACGCCAGCGCTTCGCGAACCGGGCCGCGAAAGGAATTCGGCAGCAGCAAGAAAACCGCAAGCCCGGCGATGGCGGCGGCGAAGGCGCGAGGTCGCAAGACGAGTGAACGCCAGACCGAAAGAGGGTTGTACCACGTCGCACGCTTGCGAGCCGTCGCTGAGGTGTTCATGAATTCTGCGTATCCTGCCGGTAGGGAAATACGAATAGACACACGCGCAAACGCCCGTACGAGCTTGCCCCGCGACCGCACGACATATTAAGGCGGCCTCTCCCCTTCAACAATCGCAAGCACGCAAGCCATTCGGCTGGTTGCCCGGCACAAGAGCCGTCTCAGCCCCGCGAGAATAGGACTTGTGGCCTATAGCCTCCCGCTGACTGGCAAACGGTGGCGAAAAGATTTTTTCTAGGTACGACGCGCCGTTATGAGGTCAGGAGTCACTAACGATGGGGCCCGCGCTCGCATCCGACACCAAACGATCGGTCTTGCACGCCGAGTCACGGCCGTTGGTCGCGGTCATCGAAGATGATTACCAGTCTTCGCTTGCGCTCACGATGCTCATCGATGATTGGGGTTACGCGTGCATCGCCGCACGCTCCTCGCAAGAGGCGGTCAGCACACTCGGCTCACGCCTCCATCAGATCGCAGCCATCGTGACGGATGTTGAAATTGGCGGTCAAATGCGCGGCGTCCGAGACGCCCTGGCGATTGCATCCGCTTTAGGCCGCTCCATTCCGACGATCGTGACCACGGGCCACGGAGACTACGCGTCGGATTGCAAACCATTTCCCGTTATTCGCAAGCCATTCGATCCCGACATTCTGCACGCATGGCTTGTCCAAAAACTCGGATACCGCTGAGGCGGCTCGTCGGCTGCATTCGCGCAAAGGATCCAGACATTAGCACCGCGTCGCAAGTTCGGTGCGGTTCCTGGCGCCGAAATGCGAGAAGAGGGCAGCGAGGTGAATTTTGACCGTGCCTTCCGCGATGTCGAGTTCACGCGCAATTTCCTTATTGGACAGACCTCGGCGGACACAATCCAAAACATCGCGTTGGCGCGGTGAAATAGGCTTCGTGCCGGTTACGCCGCTGGTATCCCACTTCTTCTCGATCTGCTCCGGCGTCGATGTTCGAGCCGCCGCCGGCGAGCCTGAAGACGTCATGAACCTCGGCACGTAGATACGTCCATCGAGAATGTCCCGGAGCGCCGCCACGATTTCATCGTCCTGCAGCGATTTCGGCACATAGCCGCCGAGCCCTGTCGCGACAGCTTTCAATACGTCGCCGCGCTCTTCAGATCCGGAAACGATCGCCACGCGCACGTCTGGATACGTTTCCTTGATCACGCCAAGGCTTTCAGGGCCGGATACGCCGGGCATCGACAGATCGAACAATGCAAGCCCGATGTCTTCGAGCTCAGACAACCGATCGAGCGCCGCATCGAAGGTCGCCGCCTCGACGACGGTGTGAAACCCAAGCCTGTCTTTCAACAGGAAGCCCAAGCCGGTCCGGTAGAGACTATGGTCATCGGCTACAAGGACAGCATCTCGTTTGGCATTCGTCATGGGCAACTCTGCGTTTTAATCGAAATTGACACGCTCTTCGACAGCCGGAGGACGTACGGCAGATCTGCCGGCTCTTATGACCGCATGTAGCGTCGCGACAATGAGCTCCGGGTCGGCAGGCTTCGTCAACCATGGCCGTCCAGATTTGGCAAGTGTCGCAAGCGTAACCGAATCCGTTCCGCCCGACAGGATGACAGCCGGAATAAAACCGCCGTTTTCGCGTGACATCCGGCTGATGAATTCAAGTCCCGTTTCGCGATCGCGCAAATCGAAATCCAGGATTGCGACGTCGATTGCAAGTCCATCGGAAAACGCCGCTTCCGCTTCCGCGGCGCGTTGATAACCATACACCACGTTACCGCGATCCCTGAGATCTCGGCTCAGCGCCGCAACGATAAGCTCTTCGTCGTCCAGAACGAGGATCTTGAAACCATGAATGTCGGCCTCGTCCTTGGGCGCGCCGACGGTCTGCGGCAAGGTTTCGATCACGCGCTCCGGAGGTAGAACGATGGTAAATCGCGAACCCTTCTGCCAGCGCGAGCAGACGACGATCCTCATGCCCAAAAGGTCTGCGTAGCGCCGCGCGATCGAAAGTCCGAGACCTAACCCGTCGTTGGCGCCGCGCGCGCGCCGATCGTTGCGAGAAAACTCCTCGAATATCTTCTCATGCTGCTCCGGCGAAAGACCCGGGCCGCTATCGTAGATATCGATCATGCGTTGGCCGTTCCGGCGCCGCGCGGCAAGAATGACGCCGCCCTGGTTCGTAAATTTCAGCGCGTTCGAAACCAGATTGCGGATGATTGTCTCGAGCAACGCAGGATCGGTCTCGAGCGTCCAGTTTTGCGCCCGGCTCAGAAATTTCAGTCCGTTCTGCTCAGCTTCCACCTTGAAGCCAACCGACACGCGCTCGATGACCTCCGAAACCGATACTGCGGCCTTCGCCGGTTCGATCAACTTTGCATCGAGGCGCGAGACATTGAGCAAGGCATCGAACATGCCCTTGAGGCCGTGCAGGCCTTCTTCCATTTGCGCGACCAGTGTCGTCGCTTCCCCACCCTGCACACGCCTCGAGAGCGCCCGCGCGAACAGAGTGAGCGCGTGCAGAGGTTGCCGCAGGTCATGACTCGCCGCCGCAAGAAAGCGCGACTTGGCTTCGGTCGCTTGCTCGGCTTCCGCCTTGGCGCGCTCAAGTCCGATATTCTGTTCGGCCAGACGCTGCGTGCGCTCGCGCACCTGACTTTCGAGCGTTTGGTTCGCGGCCGCGAGAGATGCCCGCTGCGCCCCGAGTTCCGCAACCATCGAACGGAGCGACTGGGCCAGCACACGCGCTTCATCATACCCGTCAACCGCCGGAAAATCGACCTGACGCCCGCGGCGCAAACCTTCCGCCGCATCCGCGAGCTGAAGCAACGGCCGGGACAACTTGCCTGCGAGCATCCAGGCGAGAATGGCCGCAAGCGCGGAAAACGCCCCACCCCAAAGCAGAATATTTCGCTGCAAGCTCCTCACCGGCTCGAATGCCAGCGTCTGGTTTTCTCTGACGAGCACGATCCAATGCAGGCCCGGATACGACCGATATCCGTCGCTCTTCGAAAATCCGGTGACATACGACTGCCCATCCGGCCATTGCTCAACGGCGAAATTCGCAACGCCCGCGCGCGCCTCCTTTATGCTCGGCAGGTCGAGCTCTTGTCCCGGAACGTCATCCGGTCCAAACAAAACCTGCTTTTTTTCATTGAGAACGATGACGTCGGCATGAATGGAATTTTTCATGCTACCGAGCAGCGTGTCCTTCACCTCTTCGGCCCAGTCCGCGCTGAGCGTCGCACCGAGGACACCCAACGTTTCGTCGTCGTTGAACACGGGAACCGCCAGATCGATGAAATCTGTCACGCGCCCAGACGGAGATTTTTCCGATACGCCGTCACGAACCTTCACTTCACCGACGTAAGGTTCCTCTATGCCTTTCTTGTACCACTCCCGATCCTTGACATTCCGGCCTTCGCGAATCCCGCCGGTTGCGCTTTCGATCCGGCCGTCGTTGTTTGCAAACCCGATCCAGGAATAGTCGGCGTATGCCGTCTGAAAGCGTTCCAGCGCCGCGCGCAAGGAGTCGGGAGTTTCGGTCTTGGCGGGTATCTTCGCGATCTCCGTCATGTCATCGAGAGACTGCAGGCGCTCGAACATCGCACGGTCGAGCTTGTCCTGCATTTCGTCCGCGAGAAGCGCGAGCGATCGGCCGATCTGCAATTCCAGACGCTTCACCGCGTCGTGCGCAATGACGTAGGAAACCGCCGCGGTGAGCAACAGCGATACGACCGAAATCGCGGCCGCGATCAGCACTTTCAAGGAGACGCGTCGCATCCGGTGTCCGTCTTCCGCGGGACCTGCCGACAGCCTGGAACGCAATCGGGTCGGATATCAAGCTGCTTTGCATTAAATCTCGGTATGCCAGCCGATCGGAATGCCGCCCGTCTCGGCGGCAAAGCGCCCGAGCCAAGTACCCCAGAACTAAGGAAACCGAGGTCCTGGTAGACCATCCGGCCTAATTGGCAAATTGCTCGTCTTAGACCGCACCGCTGAATAGTTTCCGCGATAGAGAGGGCGCAGGTAGATCACGCCGCGCCAACGCTCGCATTTCAACGCGAAGCCCCCATCGCGCGCAAGCTTAGCAGGAGCTACCGATGCAGACCCCTTTGAACATCGCCAAGCCAATTCCCCTGAAAAGCAAGGAGCCGCCGTCACACCTCAAATACGCGCCTCATATCGGCAGGCTCGCAGCGTTCCTTCAACATCACGAGCACCTGAACAGGCACGCCGAAACGGAAGCAAACATCATCGAAGTCAGACGTTCGGATGCCGAGATCGCCTTCCACCTCGGAATCTCGATGGTGGCTCTCGAACAATGTTTCAGCGAGTTGATACGGCAGAACATCATCCGGCTGCGCGGCGCATTTCAGATCGAGATCCTGAACAGCACGCGCTTGTCCGAATTGGCGCGCCTAAAGTGAGGCCATAACGCCGAGACCTGCGGTGACACCGCTTCGCACCGCTGAAAACGTTTCCTCGAAGATGCGCGCCGTCCCTCAACCCTCAAGCGCGCCGCTTCGATAGAGGGGTCCGGCATCCCCCCGCCGGGCCCCTCGCCATTTCGAAGGCCGCACAATATCGAACGTCAGACTGTTTCGGTCGCCGGGCATATCAAATGCACAGCCCGTAAACGACGCGCGCGCCGCAACGCTCAGTGCTCTTTATCCGACGACTGAAGCTGTTGAACGGGAATGTCGTGCCGGGCCATCAAATCGCGCCAATCGGCAACGTGCTTTTCAAGCGTGTTGATGACGGACCGCGTAATGGTGTCGTCATCATAAGGACCATTGACCAGACGTGCGACGCCCGACTTCCAGAACGCAAGTTGTCCCTCGAGTGTCGATAGCTCTCTGTTTGCCCATTCGATCATCGGCGAATGTCCCCGTAAAATGTGCCCGCGATGAATTTACAGCGAATTTGATGTTTTTCGAAATCACGACAGAAAATTCTCGTGAGGTATCCCCGGTGCAGAATACGTCACGCTCGGTGAGCGCGCGCCAGCCGAAGCCGCAAGCAAATACCGCACGCGGCGCACGTAATGTTTCTTAAATCTGGACAGGAACTTGGCGGCCGTACGTCCGGTTTGTGGCGATGCACACACTTTCCGTCGAGTTCCGCGCCGCCGGCATGAAGCCGTCACGAGATTATCCCAATATTTCGCTTCTTCCACCCAACGACGAGATTGCGGAATTCCTCCGAACACCTAACTAAGCACTCGTTTGTTTTCAACGCATCCCACCAGGACAACGTAGATGAAATCCACACGCACCCTCATCGCACTCGCATTGTTCGCCATCCCGCTCGCGGCCCACGCCGAACCCAACGGCAACGTCGAAATGGCGTTTGTCCCGAGCACGATGGACGTTACCCTGCTCAACGAAAACGGCAAGTTCGTCACCATCGACATGAAGAAGATCGCCAAAGGCGAAAAATGCCGGATGGATAAGGACTCCGTCGTCATGAAGGTCGGGCCGGGCGCGACGGCAAACACCGTGCGCGTGCGTTATCTCGCACCCCAGCTCAGTCACGGCGGTTGTCCCTTCATGACCGAATTTGAGTTGTCCGATACTGACTACACTTCAGCTCGCACCGCCTTCACCGCAAAAACCGATGAAGCCTCCAAAAAAGTCGACGACTTGAAAAAACAGCTCGGAAGCAAGTGGAACGAGATCACCGGCAAGAAAGCTGACCAGTAATTTAAAATCGACTTCACGAATTCATAAAAGAAGGCCGGAAGCATTCAGCTTTCGGCCTTCAAAACAAATTGCTTGCTTTGGAAAATTAATCAGCACCCGTTGCTTTGCATGCAGCGGCTGTATCCGGGCTCCTCGACGCCCCATTGCCCAAAACAACCGTGCCGGGCTTCGCGGCATTGGTCGCGCTGCGGATCTTGCTGAACGCCCGCCTGAGCACCCGTCATCGGAACATCGACGAACACATTAAGCCCAGAGCCCCAACCCCAGCCACGTCCGCCAGGTCCACGGTCGCGTCCAGGCCCATCCCCCGCATTCACCAAACCGGTCATTGCCGCCGTTGCGAACACGATAAGCATCATCACTCTCATGGCCGACCTTCCCGCTGGCGCAACTCCGAAAAATATCCTCGGAGCAAGCTTCCGCGGAAAACATTGCCTCCCGGTATACGGGTGGCCCAATTCCGATCTTAGGTTTCCGCTTAGAAAATTTCCGCGCCAAAGCGAAACGAACCGCACCGAACACGGCCGCTCAGGACGCAAGTGGCGCCCTGGCGCGTCCTACGCAAACACTGGCGGCGGACCACTCGCGCTCTCAGGCGAAAGCCAGGCGGGGACCGGCAGGTTTTTGGATGCGAGAAATGACGGGTTGAAGAGCCTCGACTGGTAGCGCGTCCCGGAATCGCAAAGCATGGTCACCACCACATGACCCGGCCCCAGTTCCCGCGCCAGCGCCATTGCGCCCGCGATATTGACCCCGCTCGAGCCTCCGACGCAAAGGCCCTCTTCCACGACGAGTCGATGCACCAGCGGAACTGACTCTGTGTCGGGAATCTCGAATGAGAAGTCAGGCGAGAAACCTTCGAGGTTTTTCGTGATGCGGCCCTGACCGATGCCCTCTGTCACCGAGCCTCCGTGCGCTTCAAGAACCCCGCGCGTATAGAATGAATAGAGCGACGCGCCGGGCGGATCCGCGAGAGCAATCTTCACCGCTGCGCTTCGCGACCTGAGCCCAAGCGCAATTCCAGCGAGCGTCCCCCCTGTCCCGACCGCGGAAACAAAGCCATCAACTTTGCCATCGATCTGTCGCCAGATTTCCTCCGCCGTCGTCCGCGCGTGCCCGTCGCGATTGGCGATATTATCGAACTGGTTCGCCCAAACGGCCCCCTCGGACTCCGTTTTCGCGAGCGCCTCGGCCAGGCGACGCGAGTAATGAACGTAGTTATTGGGATTTGCATAGGGCACCGCCGGTACTTCAACCAGCTTCGCCCCGAGCGCGCGAACCACGTCCTTTTTCTCGACCGACTGCGTGTCGGGCATGACGATGACCGTGCGCAATCCAAACGCCGAGCCGAGCGCCGCGAGACCGATCCCGGTATTCCCAGCCGTGCCCTCGACGACGACACCACCCCGCCTGATGGCCCCGCGCGTCAAAGCATCCTCGATCAAAAACAGCGCCGCTCTGTCTTTGACCGATTGCGCGGGATTCATAAACTCGGCTTTGCCGAGAATCGTGCACCCCGTTTCCTCCGACGCCCGTCGAAGCTTGATCAACGGCGTGTTGCCGACGGCATGAATGAGATTGTCGGCATAAACCACGAATGGGCGCCCCTTTTACCTCTCGCTGATAGGATCAGGAGATGACTATGCCGTCGGCGAGCGAGACGTCAATCCGGGTTAACACCGTCCCAAAACTGCGAACGGATTATTTGCCGAGCCAGATCGTGCCGCTTTTGTTGGTCACCGGAACGCCGACGGCATTGCCATATTCCGTCCACGACCCATCGTAGTTACGGACCTCGTATCCAAGTATCCGCTTTAGCGCGAACCACGAGTGGCTCGACCGCTCCCCAATCCGGCAATAAGTGACGACCGGCTGCGAACCGTCGACGCCTTTCGCGGCATAAATCGCGCGGATGTCATCAACGGGCTTGAATGTGCCGTCGTCATTCACGATCGTCCCCCAGGGAACATTTTCAGCACCCGGAATATGTCCGGCCCGAATGGATAATTCCTTCACACCCTCCGGCGCAAAAATCTTTCCGCTATATTCATCAGGCGAACGAATATCGATCAGCTGCCCGGCAGTCCGGCCCTCCGCAATGGCCAGCACGTCGACAAGGCGAGCCCGCAAGGCGTCATTGCGATCCGGCAGGACGATCGACGACTCGGCAAAGCTCGGCACATCCGCAGTGACGGGAAGCGAACGCGCCTCCCAGAGCTTTCGCCCGCCGTCGAGCAGGCGCACGTTATGGCCAAGCCCGTAGATATCAAGAATCCAGGCGCCCCAGGCCGCGAACCAGTTGTTATGATCGCCGTAGATGACGATCGTCGTATCTGGCGTTACGCCGGCCTTTCGCAAGCACGTCTCAAACTTGGCGCGCGAGGCAATATCCCGGTTCACGGTGTCGACGAGATCGACATGCCAATCGAGATTGACGGCGCCGGGGATGTGCGCGCGCTTGTAAACTTCGGGATCGACGCTGACTTCGAAGATCCTGATCTTTGGATTGTCGAGATTGTCCCTGACCCAATCGGCTGTGACGAGTGGACTTGCGCTTGAATCGGCCACCGGAATTCTCCCTTTCTTTTTTTGCGGAATTTAGCTTTGCAAGCCGTCAAGATATGGCGGCAGACAAAGCCGTTATTCTGAACCAAGCCCCTAGCTGAAAGATGCGTTCTAGCCACGAAGCAAAATTTGAAAAAATCGTCTACTTTCCTACGCACATTGTCAAAACCATACTTCATGTCTGCTGGAGTATCGGCGTTGGATCGCGGCGCAGAGAGTAGATAAAATCTCTATACATCGTAATACGATATAATAGGCCAAGACTATGCGCTATCGAGACGCAACTGTCTTTTTAGACGCTGCCTATCTCGAGCGACCGTCACTCATAAACCCTGATCTCGACTCTCCGATACCGGAGAAGCGGCCCTTCGCGGCCGCGACGTCATTCCGTCATGTAGACCGGCGCCGGTCCCTCTCCGTCAGGAATGGAAAGAATTTTAAACGGCCCTTGCTTGGTCCCCGACATCCCGGGGGAACCTTGCGGCATATCCGGAAGCGAAATGCCCTTGATATCCGACTTTTCTGCAAGCAGGCGCTTGATCGGACCTACCGGGACATGCCCCTCGATCACATACTTGTCGATCATCGTCGAATGGCAACCTCGGAGGTCTTTACGCACGGACGGCACGGCATTCCGCGCTTCCCCACGTTCCAACACCACGACATCGAAGCCGTTTTCGCGCAGATAATCCGCATACGCATCACAACATTGACATCCGGGCTGCTTGTAGAGTGTGGCGGCAATCTTGTCCTCGGCGCCGGCAAGTCCGGACGTCAGGGCGAGCGCGAGAATGGCGAAGGCAAGGCGTTTCATAGGGGCGCTCCTTTCGGACATCGGCCGACATTGCCAAGGCTGGCCAACGGACAATGACAGTGGATGATCGCTCATCGACCTAGTGAACTCAAAAGCTCAAGACGATGAGACGAGACACAATAGCAAAAAATAGCCGCTCGCGAAATTGATCTGAGTCTTAAAATAAGTGGCGCGCCGGAGCTGGCATCGTACGGCGGAACGAGCCGAGAAGAGCGTCTCTAAGCTAAACGGCATCGGACATCTGCCGCTTTGGAAAGGTGATTGCAACGATCAAACCCGGATCGTTATCGGCGAGAGTAATATTTGCCCCATGCAAATCTGCAATGGACGCCACGAGGCTGAGTCCAAGACCGCTTCCCTTTGTCGAACGGCTTTTCTCCAAACGATAGAGACGCCTGAATACCTTGTCGCGTTCTTCGACTGGAATTCCATGTCCGGTATCTTTGACAGTCACCTTCGATCGTCCGTCTTCCTCGCTCAGTTCGACGTCAATTTCCGATTGCGGCGGACAATGTACGATCGCGTTCTCGATCAGATTGATAAAGAGCTGATTGAGAAGTTTCCGGTCACCGTGGACAGTCATGCGCGGTGAATCGCTGATGGACCCAGAAAGTTTATGAGTCCGCTCTTCGGCGACAGCTTCCAACGCATCCAGGATATTGTTAAGCAGGCTGTTGAGTTCGACATCAACAAACTTCGTCTTCCGCGCTCCGGATTCGATCTCCGAAATCCTCAGCAGAGCGTCGAACGTTTCCGAAATCTCGTCGATTTCCTGCACTGCCGCTCCAACGACCTCTTGATATGCGGCAAGGTCTTGTGGGCCAGATTGCGTGATTTCAAGTTTCTGCCGCATGCGCGCTATCGGCGTTCGTAGGTCATGGGCGATATCCATCGATACTTGTTTCAGATTATCGATGAGAGCCTGCAATCTGTTGAGCGTCGCATTGATCAACACGGAAACTTGGTCGAGATCGTCTCCCGCGCGACTGAGAGGGACGCGTTCCTTTAGGCGGCCCGATGCGACGGCATTCAGCACCGCATCCATCGTCGCAATGCGCCGTTGGGCGCTCATCCCCGAAACGTAGCCACCGATCATGGCTGACAAGACGGACAGCCCAATACCCCACAAGAGACCTGTCAAAAGTACGCGTTGCGCGTCCTTGATGTCTCCATTTCCATCGCCGACGAACAACGCGCCATTTTTCACCGGCGTCCATCGCCCGAGAACAGCCGTGCTTGTACGCGGCGCCGTCCACGTTCCGACCAATGGCAACTCGCCCCATGGGATCGTCTTCCAACCAGAGAAGCGAGGAATCACCCGGATGTTGCCTGCAACGTACTCACCCTTGCTATCCACAAGGAGATAAATGTCTTCGTTTGACTGTGCGACCGCGGCATGACGATTGACCATCGCAGCGACCCCCTCGAAGCCACCCCTGACATCAACGTCCGACAACGTCCTGCGCACCTCGTCGACATGAGCTTTGAGATTATCGACAAGCTGTGCGCTGATCACAAAGTACAAAACTGAAAAGATCGCGAGATTTGTCAGCGAAACGATCGCCGCGACCAATGCCGCCAGTCGAATGGCCGCGCGCTGCGTCAGTCTAGTCTTTGTCATCGATGCGATAGCCAAGGCCCCTTACGGTACGGATCAATGGAATGTCGCCGGGTCGATCGATTTTCAATCGTAAGCGGCTGACGTTCGTCTGCACGATAGAAGTTTTCGGATCGAGCTCCAAATCCCAAACCTGCTCGAGCAGCATTGAGCGCGTGACGACGCGACCGCGATTGCGGACCAGAATTTCCAACATGCGGAACTCGCGCGGCTGTAAACGGATGATCTCTCCGCCACGCTTGATTTCCCTCTTGATCAAATCGGCCTCGAGGTCGGCAATCTTAAAATAGAAATCTTCATGCGCAATCGGAGGCCGCCGGCCGAGAGCCGCGACCCTCGCGACGAGCTCCCCGAGCGCGAATGGTTTCACAAGGTAGTCATCAGCTCCGCTTTCGAAGCCTTCGATCCTGTCTTCGATACCGCCAACGGCGGTCAAAAACAGAATAGGCGAACTCACTCGGGCTGCGCGAAGACGTTGAACGATGGAAAGTCCGTCCATTCCGGGCAGCATCCGATCGATGACCAACACGTCGAACCCGCCGACAACGGCAAACTTAAAACCAATCTGGCCGTCATTGGAAACGTCGACATCGTAACCATGTTTGACGAGACTTTGTTTGACGAGTTTTGCCGTTTGGTCGTCGTCTTCGATGAGAAGAATTCGCATCAGGGATCTTCGTTGAAAAACATATTGTCGGGATCGTCGTTCGGTTGCCGTCATGCTCAAGAGAGGGGAGGTCCTGTGCTCACCCCTTTTAAGATCATACCGGAAAACGTTGCTCAACTGTGCTGATGTGCGAAGCCAACGAGCCGACCACCGTGACCTCGGAACGCAAGGTGATCGGACTAAGGCGAGAACATTAGAAATCTGTATGGTTCTCGACAACCGCCGCAGCTTGAAAGCATGGAATCATACAAGTCGGCGATGCTGCGGCCTCATTGACGGCGGACATCCCTCTGAATTTCGAAGCCGGACGAGGGGGATGACCAGATGTTCCATCCGACAGGATATGTTTGCCGAAAACACCGAATTGCGCTCGTGGCTGGGTCTTTGGTTGTAACCTCGCAAGCAGGCGCGGGAACGGTCTGCGTAACCTGCACCCCGCCGAATTTGAGCGTTCGCTGTGAAATTCGAAAGTCGGAAGCCATCGAAGGATTGCCGTTCGGCGAGGACCTTCTGAATAAGGCGTGCGCGAAGCTCATCAAGTCGTCATACAGCGCCCACGGATGTCATGCGTTGAAGGACAAGACGTGTCTCAACTGGCCCGTCAAAAGCTTTTCACTCAAAGAAGCCAAGCGCGCGTTTCTCGGAGAAACGCCGGCCTTGCCGACATCGGAACAGCAAAATGCGGAATCTCCGTTGCCGCCGGACGCATCCGCGCAAGCGCCGCAAAATGCCGTCACGGTCGCTTGGCATAAGTTCATCGCCTTTTTCACTTGGCATTAGCTGAATGGTGCCCAGCGCAATCCGACGCATGCTTGAAAAGCGATACCCGATTTTGCTTGTCGTCATCGGCGCTCTTTGCGGTATTGCAGCTTGCGACAGACCGGACACATCCGCCAATGAGGATGTAGATCGGCAAACTTGCCTTGGGTCAGAGCTTACACCGATTGAGGCTCTCGCGGCGTGTTCCCGTTTCATTGCCGCAACGAACAGACCGAGCCTTAATCGATCCGATGCCTATTACGGTCGTGGCGTTGCATTTGCGGATTTGGGCGAATTTCATCACGCAAAGCTTGATCTTGAGCATGCGTTGAACCTTGATCCGAAAAACAGATGGGCACGCCAACGACTCGAAAACGTAAACCAAGCTTTATCGAAATCGGGAGGCTGAATTTGAATTGCTTCACACCCGACGCTCACCGCCAAGCCACAAGCACAGCTCCGGAAGCCATCATCGCAATGCCAATCCAATTCATCAGCGAAAGAGATTCTCCGAGAACCGTTACGCCAAATATCGCGACCAGAACGACGCCGAGCTTATCGATCGGCGCAACAAGGGCGGCGTCGCCGATCTGCAGAGCCCTGAAATAGCAGAGCCAAGATGCTCCCGTAGCCAAGCCCGAGAGCACAAGAAACAGATACGTATGAAGTGAGACATCGCCGATCTGTTGAAAAAGACCGCGCGCAAGAAGTATGACGCCCAAAGCCGCCATAACCACCACCGTGCGGATGAATGTCGCGAGATCCGAATCGATGTTGGCAACGCCAATTTTTGCGAAGATCGCCGTCAATGCCGCGAAAGTCGCCGACAGAAGAGCCCATACGAGCCAGCCGAATTTTAATTCCACTGTATCAGCTCCTATGTGCGTGAACTTTTGATCGTCCGATATGTACGACATCACAACGGCAGCGCATACTGCCACAGACGAAGGAAAGACGGTCATGAGTAACGGAGATGGCGTACATGCGGCGACCGTATCGAAAGTTGCAGAAATTACGCTTTCATTCTGGATTCTGAAAATCCTCGCGACAACACTCGGAGAAACCGCCGGCGATTATATCTCGATGTCGCTTAACCTCGGATATTATATAGGACTGGCCATCACGTTCGCCGTCCTCATCGTCGTTCTCGCGGCCCAGATCAAATCGCGCGCCTTTCATCCGCTGCTGTTCTGGCTGGCGATTATCGCAACGACAACGGCCGGAACTGAAGTCTCCGATTTTATGGATCGTTCCCTCGGCTTCGGGTACGCGTTAGGTTCGGCACTCTTGGTTGTCGGACTGCTCGTCACGCTTGCATGCTGGTACATGCGCACCGGCAATCTCACGGTCTATCCGCTTTACAGAAATGATAGTGAGCTCTTCTTTTGGCTCGCCGTCCTATTCTCAAACAGCCTTGGCACAGCGTTTGGCGATTTCCTCACCGACAATATCGGGTTCACGTTCCTGCAAGGCGCGGCGGTGACGGCGGCGATCATTCTGATTGTCGGCGCTCTGCACTATTCAAAGTCCCTGCCTGACGTCCTGTTATTTTGGATTGCCTTCGTATTTACGCGTCCATTTGGTGCGACCTTCGGCGACTTTCTCACCAAACCGGCAGAGGTTGGCGGATTAAATTTGCCCCGCGACTACGCGTCTTTGACGACGTTAGTCCTGCTTCTCGCAATTCTCTATGTTTCCACCCGAAGGACCGAAAAGAGCTGCGAATAGCGACGAATTGGAAGCTCATGACCTGAACAATGGTTGGCGCACCATCGTATCGCCGCGGCGCGCCATCACACCACGAATCTATTGGGCTCGAAAATACTGCGCCCAGAGTTCGCTCTTTTATTCAGGAATGGCGCACCCAAGTGGAGCTAGTTCGAACAATTTGCTCGCCGCTCTCGAAGAGCTTGAGAGCGCGTTAGTCGAGGATTTTCAACTGTTTGCTCCGTATCCTGCACCGTAAGCTAGCAGGTCGCCCGGAGAACGGTGGGCGAAAGGTTCGATGAAGCGTCGAGACACAGACGGCTTAACCCTCACGGATGGCGAAGTCTGCCATCAAGCTCGTACTGCGCTTTCAGCCTCCGTTGCGATGCCATCCGTGAATTCTTCGCAAGCTCATGCGCGTATCGTACGCTTGCCTTAACGATCCCCAGCCTCTGCCACATCTGATCCGTTGAGTGACCGTGTTCATACTCCCGATCCGATTCTCGCCGGATGGTATCCTCGGCGCTGGCAAGCAAGTCCGCGACGACTTCACGATACAGTTCCAAAAAAATTTGGGCCTTGCCGGAATCTTCACCGGCATACTTCTCAACGAAGCTTTCCTCGCTCATTGTCGCCCTTCCGCCCAAAATGATCTTCGAGCCATGTCATTCTTTCGGCATGATGCCGGAATCGCCCCATGAGCACAAACAAGCCAGAGCCCGCCGAATCCTCTCCGTTCCGGTATCGCCGGAACAGATGGCGCAGCTTTCACACCGCGCTGGCAGCAAACCGCTGAGCGCCTATGCGCGTGACCAGCTTTTTCCGGCGAATGACAATGCAGCACCTAAAGCTGCGCGGCGCCGAGACACCATCAAAGCGGCCTCTGCCGCCAAGGCGCTGGCACTCATAGGCCCGGCGACCAGCTCGCTTAAATCCATCGCTTACGCCATGGCATCAGGCCTTTTGCCCTACGCGCCAGATACTGAAGCAGCCGTGCTCAAGGCCTGCGCTGACATTGCCGAAATGAAGACTTTGTTGATGAAGACACTCGGCATCAGGGAGAGGTAGCTCCGGGATGATCCTCAAAGCCTCGCAGCGCAGTGGTGCCAAGCAATTGGGGCTTCACCTTATGAAGACCCAAGACAATGAGCACATCGAGGTACACGAGATCCGTGGTTTCGTCTCCGAAGACGTCGTGGGCGCGTTAAAAGAGGCCTATGCGATCAGCAAGGGTACGAAGTGCAAACAGTTCCTGTTCTCCGTCTCGCTCAACCCGCCGCCCCTTGAACGTGTGCCAGTAGAGACGTTCGAGACTGCCATCGCCCGCATTGAGGAGAAGAATGGCCTCACCGGCCAGCCGCGCATTGTTGTCTTCCACGAAAAGGAAGGCCGCCGGCACGCCCACGCCGTCTGGAGCCGGATTGATGCCGACACAATGACGGCAAAGAATCTGTCTTTCTTCAAGATGAAGCTTCGCGACCTCTCGCGCGAACTCTACATCGAGAACGGCTGGAAAATGCCACGCGGCCTAGTGAACAGCCGCGAAGCCGACCCGCGCAATTTTACGCTCGCCGAATGGCATCAGGCCAAGCGTGCAGGCCGCGATGCTCGCGACTTAAAAGCCATAATGCAGGAGTGCTGGGCCGCTTCTGACTCTCACGCAGCTTTCGCGCAGGCGCTCAGGGCGAGAGGGTTCTCCTTGGCCAAGGGGGATCGGCGCGCTCACGTGGTGCTTTCACCGGAGGGAGAGGTGTTTTCCGTCGCACGTACGGTTGGCAAGAAGGCGAAGGAGGTGCTGGCTCGCCTAGGTGACCCAGAACGCTTGCCGACCGTGGCTAACGCCAAGGCGCAGCTCGCCAAGGATCTGTCCTCTACCTTCAAACGTCACATGCGCGAGGCAGCGGAGCAAAAGCGCCGCGAGTGTCAACGCCGGAGAGAATGTGCAGCAGATTTCCGGAGCAAAAGTGCAGCACCGACGCCAGCAAGAAGGCCCCCGATATCGGGGGCCTTCTTGCTTATGGAGCCTTATTGCTGCGCGGTTT
>Ga0172380_10002069_pt1 | contig 32549 bp, 33 predicted proteins | sample Leawe162metaG_FD_119747 | JGI IMG/M metagenome (GOLD analysis project Ga0172380, IMG submission 119747) | Leachate microbial communities from a municipal landfill in Southern Ontario, Canada - Leachate well 162 metaG | ecosystem: Engineered > Solid waste > Landfill > Unclassified | place... | reverse complement strand
CAAGGGCGTCTACCTTACTTTGTCTTTCTTCTCGCATTGTTAGAACAGGGTATATTGATCGACCATTTTATTAGTTGATATTCGCTTCTAAAAAGTTCTTGTTCATTACCCGTAGCGACATTTTTGGTAGGCTCATTTATGCCTCGTTTTCCCACCCGCAACAGGGTTTTTGACCCTAGTTGAGTAGACGAGTCCTAAATGTGCTGTATTCATTGTATAGGCTATTGCTATAAATGTCAATTTATTTTATGGAATGAAAATATGTCAAGTTTTTAAGGTATATCTCATATCCAGAGTCATCGTCTCGTTACATCTCCCCACACCAGGCCCTTCCACGCCTAGAAATTCACGAATTAGCGACGTAATTTCTAGGGTCGTGGGTGGCTTGAGCCAGGCTTTGGAGAGATGTAATGAGACTCGCTCGCTATGGGATAGCGCACTTCACAGTACAATGGTTCTTAATGTTCGCTTCGTGCTCTTCATTGGTGCGGGCAAAATAGGTTATATCGTCGTCACCACTCAGGAAATAGAGGTAATCGCCACTGGCAGGACTGGCTACAGCCTGAAGGGCCGAGAGACCCGGCGACGCAATAGGACCCGGTGGCAGCCCAGCGTGAATACGGGTGTTATAAAGAGTATCCACGGCGACAGAGCGGGTTTTCCCGATCATATCTGCACCGTAATAGGCGGTAATATCTGATCCAAGCACCATACCTTCTCTGTAGCGCTTCAAAAAGACTTGTGCGACTTGCTTCTGATCTTTCGGCGAAGGCACTTCACGCTGAATAATAGAGGCAAGCGTAATGCCTTCGTAGAGGTTAAGCCCCTGTGCCTTAAAACCCGCCACCAGATCATTGTCTTTGATCGCTTTGTAGTACTCATCGAAGGTACGAGTAAGAATATCCTCGACTGTTGAGGATGACGAAAAGTTATAGGTTTCCCCATAAATATAGCCCTCAAGACTTGCCGAGGCAGGCTTATCGGCAAATAGCGGATGGTTATAGGTCTTGGCAAGGGCGGCGTCAATTTCGTCCTGTGAGTAGCCAGCTCGCTTAAGAATTGTGGTTACATCCACCTTCTTGCTGGCGGTCTTAGTCACGGTGTCAGTCAGGGTTGCTCCGGGGTAAAACGTCAACGTAAATTCATCTACGTTGCCTGAGACCAAATGCTTCACAATTTCTGGTGTCGACTCTGCTGGCGAGAGACGATAGTCCCCGGCCTGTAGTTTATTCTGGGTGCGGCTCAGGCGCGTGTAGATATCGAACGCTTGCTTGCTTCGAATTAACTGCTTCGATACTAGTAAGTCGCCGATCTGCGAGGGGCTGCTGCCCACCTCAATTGTCACCCGCTCACGAGTCGCAGTTGCATCGTGCGAGACGGGAGAGAGCGCCTGCTGGTACCATACATAGCCTCCCAGTGCGCCAACGATACCAAGCAAGACGATAGCTGCTACACTCAGCAGCAAACCCTTGTGCCATGAGCGCCGCTTCGGAAGAACTGGCGGCGTAAACGCAGCTACTGGCTCCGGATTGTGATCTTCAAGCAGCGGTTCAGCTGGTGGCTGAGTTAGTTGATGGTCGACGGGCACGGTTTTAGGCCCGCGCGGACGCGAAGGACGAATGTCGTTCATGAATAATGCTCCTCGATATAATCTTGTAAGATAATGACGGCTGCTTCGGCATCGATATCACCTTTGGTGTACGAGCCCCCGCGAGCCTGTAAGCGTTGCTCGGCCATCACACTGGTCAGTGATTCATCCTGAAAGACGATCTGGCTCGCCATGTCCCTGAGGCCCGAAACAAATTGCTCCACGTAGGCGGTTTGCGCGGTGGGCTCACCTGCTTGATTGCGGGGGTAACCAACCACAATTACATCGGCATCTTCACGCACTGCGAGTTCTGCAATTTCGGTTAGCTCCCTGCCGTCAACTTCGATCGCGCCATACGGCACCGCAATACGGACGGCCGTGTCGGCTACCGCGACACCGATGCGCGCCTCACCTACATCCAGAGCGATTAGTTTTTTACTTCTGCTCATTCAGCTTAAATTCGATAGTAATCCGCTTCGTATCAGTCGGGACAGACCGTACCCAGAATGGCCAGAACTTGGTATCGACGTCATCGACGCCTTGAATCGTACTAATATCGGCCTGGATATCGCCGTACTGTTTGCCCTTCACCTTTTCCTTGATCTCATCGTCATTGATCTGAGGGCCAACCTTGCCATTGGCGACGAGGCGAGCTTTCATGGTCGTGCCGTCATTGGCAAAATCAGTGAAACTGGCAGCTTTGGTTCCATTGTCATAGACGCGCTGGTTAGGCTGATCGGAAATCTCTTCTTTGACAGCGGCGTCGAGGTACTTTGTCAGATCTGCTTGGGCAACGCCGATCATTGAATAGGTCAGTTCTGTCGTGAGTTTAGCTTTGGCGCTAGCTTCTTGGCCGACAGCGGGCGCAGAGACAGGATCGCTCTTTTGAACTGCGTAGCTGGTGTCGATAACCTTTACATCTTTACCAAAAGCAGATTTTAGTTGGGCTTTCACCGCTGGATCTTCTTGGGTGGCGAGTTGCTCAGCGGCTTTTTGCACATCGGCGGCGAGGACAATTTTGACAATTCTATCAGTTCCGCCACCAGTTGCCCCAGTAAAGCTGGCCGACACACTGGCTGGAGCTCCCTGCAACGAGCCGGTAGCCCCGTTGTAGTTCGCACCACCTTTTTGAGCGGTGACAGACCCGCTGGCAGAGCCCGCCGAAGGACAGCTGATATCGCCGCAGGGGAACGAAGCCGCCGGTACTTGCACCGCGGAATCAGTTACATAGATAAGCCCACCACTGGTTGAAAGCTGAGTGCCAGCTGCGACTGTTCGCGCTGAAAGAGAGTTGTTTGAAAACTTAACAGTTCCTGTCGCCTTATCACCTTTGTTTTCCTCTCCTGTCGCATCAAACTCAATCGATTGCGGTTTCTTTTGTTCTTGGCGAATAGCCTTGATGGTGCCGCCACTAAAGCTAGTCGGCCCGGCAGTGCTCAAAGTAATCGTCTTGCTGACATTTTCACTCGAGGTTCGAGCGGTAATCACCACCGTGGCGTGAGGAGCAAAGAAAATAGCCCAGACCAGGAAGCCAATGAGAAGAATGCCTGCACCAATACCAATCAATAATTTCTTGCGGAACGAATCAAAATTCGGCACTCGCGGGCCATTCTTGCTTTTAGGCGGACGCGGCGGCGTGCCGCTTAGTGGTGGGGGGGTCTTGGGGGTAGCCATGAGGCTGGCGGCTGCTTTGTCGGTATCGGTATCGTCATCGGGTAGCCCCGCGGTGCGGGCGTGGTCACCCACCGGCAAATTGGCACCGTCAATTATGTCATCACCATCATCAATCTCAAGCGCCGCTATCTCAGGGAGTTCGGGTTTACTTTGTAAATTCTTGGCCACCGGCAACTTAGCAGCGGCAGCGAGGCCAATGAGTGCCTGATTGTTGGTAATTAGGACAAGGCGCTTATTGACGCCCTTGGCCGCCCGATCCAAAAGGCGCAGGTTGACCGCACTCTGAAGCATCCCCACGCGTTTTGGTGGTACCAGCGCCACGATACCCTCTTTGCTGTCTTTGACCTTGCCAATAACAGCCGTGATATCGTCGTCAACATCGATGTAAATTACGTCTTTATTCATGTTTATATCCGAAGGATGCGATTAAGTTTTTCTTTGATAGAATCATTGTCGCTACTACCTACCATTGTATCATAGCCGACTCGCAGCAGACCCATGGCTGTAATGAAGGTGTGGTCGTTGACCTTGCCCGTGCCATCGGTGATACCCACAACTTCCGTGGGGGCAATATGGTGCACGCTTGGTCGCTTCGTAAACGGTAAATCTTTGTACCACTCGGCTGTTTCGAGGGCTTGGACCAACTGCTCCAGGCTTGCCCCACCACCACAGAGAAGCACGCGGTTTGGCAAATGGTCGACCGAATCAAACTCGCTCAGTGCCAACTCGACACCGGCAAGCCACACATCAAGAGTTTTATTAATGGCTTTTTCAGCCTCTTTTTTGACCGAAGGTTTGATTTGCTCGTGATCGAGATTGACCTTCAGCTTCTCAGCGTCTTTGTAGGTCAGATCCATGTCGGTGGCAATCGTGCGGGTAAAGCTACGTCCACCGATACCAAACATCTTGGTACCCTCCACGCCACCGTCATTCACCACAGCGATATCGGTCGTGCCACCCCCCACGTCGATGAGGATGGCTGTGAAGTTACTGCTGGCGTCGGTGCCCAGCAGGCTTCGGCTGACGGCGAACGGCTCGGCGGCTACAGCCACCAACTCCAGCGCCAATTCATCCGCCACACGTTCTAGCGCTCCGATGTGCACCATGGGGGCAAAAGCGGTGTAGATCTGCACGGCGACGTCTTTCCCCTGGAAGCCAATCGGGTTTGAAACTTTGTAGCCATCAATGTGAATGCTCACTAGCGCCGAGTTGACGAGTTTGACTTCGACTTCTTCGTTGCCGGTTTCCAGCGCAATTTGGTGTTGGGCTTTGGTCTGGGCGCGTTCTTGAACTTTTTCAATGATAAATTCCATCTCGGCCACGTCGAGCGGGCGGTCTGGCTGCGGACGACGGTAGCGGATAGTATTGGTGACGCCTTTTACCAGCTCCCCAGCAATACCGATAACGGCTTTTTTGGCTTGCAAGCCGGCCTGCTCTTCGGCTTTGGATAGCGCATCTTCACAGTTTTGTACCACACCGGAGATATCGGCAATGGCACCGGAGTGCATATCGCTCAGTGATTGGCGTGCCCGGCCGACGCCCACTATCTCAAGCGTGTCACCGTTGAGCTTGGCAATCAGCGCCTTTACGAATTCAGTTCCTATATCGAGGCCGACGATATAGTCGTTGTCATTGTCTTTAAGTCGTACAGAGCGTAATTTTTCGAAAACCATAGTTATGACTGATTATATACCAATGATGCTTATGGTGGCAAAGGATTGCATATTTGTATAAAAAGTGATATAATTATAAAGTAATGAAAAATCGAGAATTAGGTGACACTGCACGAAATGCTGAGATTAATTTAGCGACCGATTTGATTGACCAATTTTCTGAGTTCAACCGAGCACTCGATAAGCAAAAACTTGTTCCAGAAGTAAAAGTGTCCGAGTACACATTTCAAGATTCCCTTTCGCTTTATTCTTACCCCCCTGTTGTTCGTGATTACCTTGATCTCATGCATGACACTATAGAAAAAGTGGTGATTACTGCGCAGCAACCTCGCGAGACATCTCCCGGTATCACTATCCAAATTCACACTACAGAAAAAGCTCTTATTGAATTGACGGCTGCCTCGGGCACAGAATCTGATTCACCTTTTAGGCTTCGAATATTAAACACTGGCACACCCACAAACAAGACATACGAAATCGATTCTAATGCCGTTAGTCATTTATTGATAAGTATGGCGCTGCCCCCAACGGATAACGCCGAGATACTTAAGGCGAGAGGAGAGCACCAAACTGTTGTTACTCTTAACCCAAGAGATCCTCAGGTGCTGTATCTTATAGAAAATAGCCTCGACAACCAGGCCGTAAGCTCCTGCGTAACTCAAAAATTTGAACAGGAATATCCTGGCGCAGAGACGGATGATCCTACGCATTTCACTCTTGTGGTTGTGAAGAATTCTCGTGGTGATCTCATGTACGATACTACTGCCACCTCGCACGCAATTGACGGTGATACGATCTCTTCATACGACATATCTGTGCACTGCACAATTTATGGTGATTCCCACCTGAGTGAAGATGTGCTCGCTCGGGGGACGCAGACACGTCTCTCTATTGACCGTTCTGAAAACATGTTATTAGACCAAGCTACTGTCATAAGCTACATGAGCGCGCTCATAAAAAGGCTGATGGACCAGCGTTAAACTAGCACTGCTTTAATTCGCCGGATTCCCGCGCTAGACGATTCTTCTTTGATGATCTTAAAGACTTTGCTGCCTTCGGCTAGCTGACCGGTGTGATCAACATGCGGGCCGCCGCAAATTTCGAAGCTCACGCGATGATCGCCCTCACCCATTTGGTAGACTTTTACTGTGTCGCCGTATTTATCGCCAAAGGCCCCGATGGCGCCCATTTCAAAGGCTTGGGTGGTGGGGTATTCGTGGAATGAAACCGGTAGATCAGCAGCAATCCATTCATTGACGAGTTTTTCGACTTCGTCCAGCTGCTCGCGAGTAACTTTTTCGTCATTGTTGAAATCAAAGCGCAGGCGCTCTTCGGTAATGTTGCTGCCGTGCTGCGTTACATGCTCGCCCACAACTTTTTTGAGCGCAGCGTACATGAGATGTGTCGCAGTGTGGTACTTTTTGTGCTGCAAGGTTTGGCCTCCAAGACCGCCCTTGAAGGTGCCTTTGGCCGCGGTTTGCGAACGTTGGCGCTGTTCCTGCATCTTCGAATCAAACTCAGCGCGCCAATTCTTCGACAAAATAACATCTTGTTTAAAAGCCTCTTCGACTGATAGTTCTACAGGAAAGCCATACGTATCATAGAGAGTAAAGATATTTTCACCGAACAGAATTTTCTTATGGCTTGTCTCGCTGCGCCTTGAGACTTCGTACATCACACCACCCTCTGGAGTAGTCCGTATAGCGGAATTTGTTTCTGCGATTTTAACTAACTCTTTGAGACCTTTGCGAAGTGTCTGACGAAAGGCTTTTTCTTCTTTCACTAAGACTGTGATTACCTCATCACGATTATCGGCTACTTCCGGAAAGTCGTTATGATATAAGTCAGCAATGATTGGTACGATTTCCTCCATGAAGTTCTGCTCAACACCAAGATCAAATGCTTTTACCATAGCCCGGCGAATAAGACGGCGCATTACGTAGCCTTGCTGTTTATTACTCGGCACACAGGCATCAACAGCCAAGAACGTTGCTGCTCGCAGATGATCAGCGATCACCCGCATACTTTCAGTGTGGCTTTCGTAGCTCTTGCCGCTTAGTGCTTGTAGCTTTTCGATGATCGGCCACATGATACTAATCTTGAAAACATCGGGATCGTTAATTGCTGCTGCCGCAATTCGCTCTAAGCCCGACCCGTGGTCGATGTTTGGTTTTTCAAGTTTTTCGAACTTGCCTTCTGCCACCTTGCGATACGCCATAAAAACATTGTTGCCGATTTCCATGAAGCGGCCACAGTCGCAGTTGGGGTGGCAGAACTCGCCGTATTCAGGGTTGTGCGGCGTACCAAAATCGTAAAACATTTCACTGTCAGGGCCACATGGGTCACCAACCGGCGTGCTTTCCGGTGCGCTATTACGGCTCCACCAGTTTTTGCTGCCATCGTAGTAAAAGATTCGCTCACCCTCTTTGATGCCGCGGGTGTAGCCGTCTGCTTCAGAGCCAATCTCTGCTTCACCGGTACTTAAGCCCGCTTTTTCGTAGAGCGATTTCCAGACGCTGGCGGCTTCGGTATCTTTCTCGATGCCGTATTCGGGCGCACCAATAAAACACGTGACGTAGACTTTGCTCATGTCGAGCTTCACGACCTCACTCAAAAATTCCCACATCCATTCGATTTGCTGCTTCTTGAAATAATCGCCCATGCTCCAGTTGCCAAGCATTTCGAAAAATGTCGTGTGACGGTTGTCACCGATGTCGTCGATATCTTGGGCGCGCAGGCAAGTCTGACTATCGACAATTCGCACCCCCTTCGGGTGCGGTTCACCCAGTAGATACGGAATCATCGGCTGCATACCACTACCGGTAAAAAGCGTCGTCGGGTCGTCTTTTAGAACCAGCGGTGCACGAGAAATAACTTCGTGCTGGCGATCTTTAAAAAACTCTAGGTAGGCACTACGGATTTGCTGAGCATTCATCAAAGCTATTATAACAGATAGATACCTGCGTTAAAGAGACGGAAAAGTTATTTGACAGCGCGTCATGTCGTCCTGCTGCTGCCTGACGCTAACCGTCATTCCGACAGCGTCACACGGCTGGTTTCCTCGCAGATAGAACACTATCCAGGCCTGAGTGCCTGTACTCGGGCGATAGTACGCTCCGGAATAAGTATTGGTGCCACATACCATAGTCTGGGTACTGGGAGATGGCAGCGAGGAACCCATAATTTGGGAGATATCGGTGTTAAACGCCGCGACCTGGCCTACGGAGCCGTCACTCGTTGCCGCACATCCCCCTGTAGTCCCTGCCACGCGCGCACAGAGAGACGCCGATCCAAGGCATGGGTAACCAGCTGTAATGGGATAATTTCCATACGTTACCGCATACGCCGTAATGCCTTTCGCGTACGATGCAACTGCATTAATCGTCTTTGTATTTTCTGCTCTCGTTTGCACCCCGTTGTAAACAACAATAGTAATTGCAGCGAGAATGCCGATGACAACGATAACAATGAGGAGCTCGACGATCGTAAAACCTGTTTGTTTAGCTTTATACATATTTATTCCTAGAAGTAATTCGCTACCCAAAAATCGCCCCAAGAAAATGCTGGATACGGAGTTGTGCCACAGAGCGATGCGCCACTCCAAGATAGATTCGGTGTGACAATTATTGGAGACTGACCCTTTTGAATTTTATATTGTATACCACTCTCAGTAGAGAATATTGTATATCCTCCACTATCACCACAATACATAACACCATTTACGATCGGCTTAACTGAGAAACGAATCAGGACACTCTTTAGCTGAGGGACACTGGAAGGGTATGAGCCATTGTCAATATTGTATACCTCAAGCTGCTTCGAAGCATTGCTCAGATCATTATACATTCGCGAATCCCGCCCGCGCTGCTGAATACCATTGTAGGCAACGATTGTAATAGCGGCCAGGATACCAATCACAACAATGACGATCAGAAGTTCAACGATCGTGAAACCGCTCGTGGCTTTCTTCATTCTCTTAGCCTATCACTCCTTCTATAGCGCGTGCAAGTAAAAGATGCTACCCTGTATCTATTTCTTTGATAGACGGTAGTTATTAACAGAACCGAATGATTGAGGATTAACACTACAGTTACCTATGAATGTGTCTTTTCGTGGTTGAGATTCAAATTTATAGAGAATAAGATACCCTTGGTCCCCTCCGGCTCCACAGACATTTCCGGTTGAATTAAATGCATAATAATCATAGCTGAAGCCTCCCGCCATAGCCGACGTATTTCCCTGGCCTGGATCACTACTTAGAGTTTGTCCATTTAGATACTTTGACAATGACGTCTGCAAAGTTTGCCAGCTTGCGTCACTACTTGTTGTCCACCATACATTAATATTTGTCGAACCACCACCCGGCGGATATCTTCCGTTATCAATATAATAGAGCTCGAGGGCCTTTGTAAGCACTTTTATATCGCTTTCACGCTGCGTATCCCTAGCTCGTTGTTGCATACCATTATAGGCAACGATTGTAATAGCTGCCAGAATACCAATCACGACAATGACGATCAACAGCTCCACAATCGTAAAGCCTCGTGAGCCCCTCGATTTCAGTTTGTCGGTATGTATAGCCATGTTCTTATTCGGCCAAACTTAATTTCATGTTCTGAACGACAGGATAATTTCCAGTTCCATATATACCGTAAAATGCCACCCATGCCTCCGTAAGACTTAGGTTACTAGGTACGGCTGTAAATTCGCCTTCAAAGTGATTGTATGATTGCGTCACTGGAATCGAAGCGTTAAAGCCCCCGTACTTTGTACCTGAACCATTTTGCATATATAAACTTATAAGGTTATTATTTGCCGTATTCATTGACCGAATGTCGAACTCAAGTTTGTACTTTTTTAATCCATACCGGTCGATGTACGGTGCTATGTCAGTGTAGCGCATGAATTCACTGACTCGAGTCGCTTCTCCGCGTGATGCATAATAAAATTGCCTATCGTTCATTGAGGCAATCTCTACATCGGGCAAAATCGGGTTAGTGCTTGTTTTATACACATACGTCCCCCCGTTGCTGGCAGGCAGGCAGAGGGCAGTCGCTGGCGGAGATGGACACGAGGTTATTGAAGTTGGGTATGCTTCATTTGCTACATAAAATAATTCGGCTTGTTTTAGCGCATCAGCTACATCGCTTTGGGCAGCTGCCCTGGCCGCTCTATTTTGGATACCGTTATAAATAGCGATCGTAATGGTAGCCAGGATAGCAATGACGACGATTACAATAAGTAGTTCTACAACCGTAAAGCCTCGTTCAGATTGATGAATGCTTGTCCTCACTTTACTATCCAATAATTACTCGAATTTGGGTATGAGCTAATTGTTGTACTACAGGTACCTGAGGAGGTATTTGCATTAGCGACCACTTCCAGTTTGTAAACAATGATATAGCCCTGGTATGTACCTGAACTGCGCCCGCACTCCGTGCTACTAAAACCGTAATATGAATAGTTATAGCCGCCAGAATCATTCCACGGATACGCCCCCGCTCCCAGCTGCTTGCTTATCGGATCCCTCGGTACCTGTGAAGCGTAAGGCTGTAATGCCGTTTGGAGATTGGCCCAACTGGCATCTGCTGTGCTGCTCCATGACCCGTTGATACTGGTTGAGCCTGAGCCAGCTGGATAACGACTATTCGCAGCATAGTATAACTCGAGGGCTTTCTTGATGACGGTAATATCGCTTTGCCGCTGGGCGTCCCTCGCGCGTTGTTGTATGCCATTATAAGCCACGACGGTAATAGCAGCCAGAATGCCAATAACAACAATGACGATGAGCAATTCAACGATCGTAAAGCCTCTTCGTTTTACCCACGGTTTCATAAGGTTATTGTAGCATAAGCATTATGCCACAATGCCACCACCCAGACAAACATCACCGTCGTAGATGACCACCGACTGACCGGCGGTTACGGCACGTTCGGGGTTGTGAAGTATGAGATTAGAACCCACTAGACTGGCTTTCACAAGCTTGGCGCGGTGACGAACCCGAATGTCATATTCACCATCACTCGGTGCTTGGTTGATCCAGTGAAGCTCGTTGAGTTCAATCGCATTTTTCCATAACGTATCGTCATTGAGATTGGTTGTCACATAAACATCGTTTTTCTCCATGTCTTTGCCCACTACATAATATGGCAGCCCGCCGCCAACCTCGAGTCCATGGCGTTGCCCCAATGTATAAAAAATAGCACCGTCGTGCCGGCCAATGATTTTGCCTGTCGCTTTGTCGATAATATCGCCAGGCTTTTGCTCCACATATTCACTGAGGAAATCACGAATCCCGACTTTGCCGACAAAACAAATACCCTGGCTGTCCTTTTTGCCAGCCGTTGATAAGCCCCGCTCTTTGGCCATTTCGCGGACCTGAGGTTTGGTGTACTCGCCAAGCGGAAATAATGTTCTAGCCAGTGCTTCGCCAGTAACTCTGTACAGAAAATAGGTCTGGTCTTTGTTACTGTCCTTGGCTAGCAGCAGGCGAGCACTCGTTGGCATGTCCTCCGAAACATCTGCAGCCCGAGCTTCAAGCGACGTCGAGACTCGATTTGAAACCCGGAGCGAAGCCGTTTCGGTGGATTTCGACAACGAAAAGCGATGTTCAACCCGCGCATAATGCCCGGTGGCGATCATATCGGCGCCGTCTTCGAGCGCCGCTTCAAGGAACAGTTTAAATTTAACCTCTTGGTTGCACATAATATCGGGATTGGGCGTGCGGCCACGTTTGTATTCTTCGATCATGTAGTCGACGACTTTATGTTTATAATCCTTTTCAAAATCAAAAACCTTAAAATCTATCCCGAGTTGTACCGCCACGCGTTTGGCATCGGCCAGGTCATCGGCCCAAGGACACTTCATACCAGGCAGATCCTGGGTCCAGTTTTTCATATAGACACCCGTCACATCATACCCCTGCTCCACCAAAAGCGCTGCTGCGAGCGAGGAATCAACGCCCCCGCTCATACCCACATAGACACGCATTACTGATGGGCTCCGAGATAAAACGCGATAACTTTTACGAACTCGCCGCCAGCCAGCCACCAACCGCGCGGAGTCAGCCACCACCACCAGTCCCAATCCTTATCAACAGTTGGGCTATTTTGAACAACAACTGCATTCTCTAACATGTGATGAAACTCGAGGCTCGCCCGGCGCTGATGGTAGCCCGAGGTAACTAGAATAATGTTTTTGACGCCTCGGCTGGTTAATAACTTTTTGGTATTGGCGGCGTTTTGTTGTGTGTTAGCGGACTCTTCTTCTATGACAATATCCGAAGAAGGCACGCCTGCTTCTCTGGCGAGCTGCCGCATAGCGAGGGCGTTGCTCGGTCCGGTCTTGTCTTGAGCAGCGCCAGAAAATATGAGTAGTGGCGCCCAACCATTTTGGTACAGACCAATAGCATGCTGGGTCCGGGCGGCGGTATCACCGCCACTGACCGCTACGATAGCATCGGCCACGTCGCAGCCATCCTGCGTCGCTGGCTCCTTGTCGAGTTGACACCCGGAAAAATCATTGGGCTGCAAGTACAGGCTAAGCCCAAGCGTAGCAATGAGCAGTGCGATGGCAATAATTATGACTGTTTTCATCGCCGGGTCCTATCTTGCTCGCGCGTGACTGCCTCAATAATATATTTTACAGCCCGCGCCGTGTTCTCGTCAGTCGAAAGGTGACCAAACGTCAGACGCAGGCTGCCATCGGCTACATCGGGCTCAAGCCCAATAGCCGTCAGCACATGGGAGCGCGTACCCTTATTGGCTGCACAGGCACTCCCCGTCGCCACAAGCACACCCTGTGACTCAAGCGCGAACACCAAGCGCTCGGCGTCAATGCCCGGAAATGAGATATGGAGAAAGTTCGGCAGGCGGTGCTTGCGATGACCAGACAGAACCGCGTCTGGAAACGCTGCGACGAGCGCTTTTTCTGCAGTCTCGCGTAAGCTCGCGATCCGTTTTGACTCCGACTTTTGAGTGGCTGTAACTAGCTCCATCGCCCGGGCAAAGCCAACCGTCCCGGCGACATTCTCAGTGCCACTGCGCAGGCCTCGTTCTTGCCCGCCGCCAACAATTTGCGGCTCTATAGCGACCGACCGGTCAGTCCAGAGCAGGCCAAGTTGCTTGGGACCGTAAATCTTGCCGCTGTTAATCGTGAGGAGGTCGGCGCCAAGCCGCGCCACATTGACATCTACATAACCGACACCCTGGGAGGCATCAACATGCAAAAAGATCGGCGTGGTTTCGCCTGTTTCTCGGCGCTTCGTACGCACCTCGCGCACGACGGCGGCAATATCTCTGATTGGCTGGATTGTGCCGAGTTCGTTATTAGCCAGCTGAATGCTCACCAGCTCAGTATCAGCGCGCAGCGCCGCTCGTACAGCCTCGGCACTCACCCGCCCGTGCACATCACTCGGAACATAGGTAACATCATGGCGTGCGGCTGCCCGTAACACCGCGTCGTGTTCGATGTTTGACGTCACCACATGACCCGAGATGCCAGAAAAGGCCAGATTGATCGATTCGGTCGCCCCAGCCGTCATGATCAGCTCACCACCTTTAGCGCCGATACAATGCGCGATGCGGTCTTTGGCATCTTCGTACGCCCGGCGCACTGCAACTGCCGGCTGATACGGGCTCGACGGATTGTAGAAGAGCTCGGTCAAATACGGCTGCATAGTCTCAAGTACACGCTCGTCGAGTGGCGTGGCGGCAGCATGATCTAAATAGATAGTAGTGTCCGACATGTCTATGTCTGATTATACCAGTTACGCGAGCTTCTGGCCTGTACGTGGGTCGCGTTTGTAGATCTGGCGCGCGACTTGTTCGTAGTACATTTGGATAGCTATGGAGAGATTGCGGAGCTCTTCACCTTCCAAATAGCTGTAGTGTGCGCCTTCCTGTGCTTTCAAGATACCATTGTCGTGAATCTCATATCGAGTCGTGGTTGCTTTTTGTTTGCCAGTTTCAACGTCAGTCGATTCTTCGTACCAGATCCATGTTGTCGGATCAAGACAGAAAAACTCACGGCGATTACCGGCGGGAATCGGGCCAAAGAGCTGGGAACCAATGTCACTTTCCAGCTGGATAAGTTCGCGTTCGGATAGGGACTTGAAGGGGCGCTTCGTAGGTAACTTCAATAAGCTTGACTGATCGTCCGTGCCAGTCAGTAAGCTGAGTGCCTTTGCAAAGACACTGGCCATAGTTACGCTGCCTCGTTGAAGAGATGGCTGTCTAATTCGCGTTGACGTAATGTATAGATATTTGCACCCATCTGCTTAAGGAGAACAAACTCTGTAGCCATTTCAGGTTGCAATGAATCCGAAGACTGCTCAAGAGGAGCTGTCGAAGCAAGCGCAACCGCCTCTCGCGCAAGTCGTATCTGCTCGTAAGGTGCCGCAGATTCTGAAGCAGCGTGAAAACTGAGCTCAGTACCATGTTCAAGCAGAGTCGCTTGAATGCGCTCTTGTGGAAGTTGAAATTCATTGTTTAATTCTGGCACGATGATTAGATCCTGTAGATGATTAATTACAGTTGGTGGGTGTCAGTGTGTTTATTTAGAGCGCAAAAAGCGCAGTGGCGTTCGTGGTGGTAGTAGCGGCTATTTCTTCGAGTGAAATAGATCGCCTTTTTGCATGAAATTCTGCAATTACCCTCACAAACGCTGGCTCGTTTACTTTACCACGGTGTGGCACAGGTGTCAAGAAGGGTGCATCGGTTTCAAAGAGCAAACTTTCTAGTGGGATTAGGTCAAAGGTCTTTTGCTGGTCATCGTCTTTGGTAAAGGTACTGATGCCATTGACTCCAATCAGCAAATTCCGCTCAAGCCCCTTCTCGAGGTTGTGGTGATTGTCGGTATAGCTATGGAGCACGCCACGGAGGCCTGAGAAGTTGTCGAAAATCGGCCAAAAATCCTCGAACGCCTCCCGAACGTGGAAAATAACAGGCAGGTTATGGTCGACCGCAAGCTGCAGCTGTGTTTCTAGGGCTGTCATTTGTACGTCTCGCGGACTATGGGTGTAAAAATAATCAAGGCCGATCTCGCCAATAGCTATGATCGGTTGCTTGGTCACATTCGCCAGAACATCTGCAGCCCGCGATCGACCAGACGCCGGTGCTCTTGTCAGGTCCGGCGCGAAGCCGTTTTGCGAATGAGGCTGAGCAGCCATCCGCAGTAGCTCAGCTATTTTGCCGTAGCCTTCTTTGGTGTCGTGCGGGTGCACACCCACTGCGGCATAACAATGCTCGTGCTGGGCGGCAAAAGCTACAGCTTCCTCGGAGCTTTGTTCGTTAGTGCCGACACAGATAAGTTTGGAGACACCAGCGTGGTGAGCCCGCGACATCACATCGCCCATGTCTAGCGGGTAGCCGCTTTCGTGAATATGACAGTGTGTATCGACGAGCATTACTTTTCCGGTGCAGGGACTACGGGTGAATGAGGGTCGGGGGTATAACGATAAATTTTGGGAAAGAGCACGCCCTGAGGCTGGACAACACCGGTTTCAAACGAGGTATGAATAGCTTTGGCCGTGCCAGGCAAAAACGGCACGAGCAGGTCGGCTACCTGGAGCAATCCACCCACAGCTGTTGCCAGCACTTCCCCGAGGTGGTTTTCGGCATCGGTATCTTTGTCTTTGTTCTTGGCGATTTCCCATGGCTTGACGTTCTCGATGTATTGGTTGAGGCTGCGCACCATCTGCCAGACTTCATCCAGGGCGCTATCAAACTGTAGGTTCGTCATGGCTTCGTGGTAGCGGCGCATGTCGTGTTCGGCCTGGGGGGCGTCGCCGATCACACCGGCTTGGTAGCGTGTCACCATGGCACCGACTCGCTGGACTAAATTGCCCAGGTCGTTGCCGAGTTCGGTGTTGTAGGCTGTTTCAAACTTTTCCCAGGTAAAATCACCATCATCGAGAGATGGAATATGGCGCGAGAAGAAATAGCGGAAGGCATCCAGGCCGTAGTTATCAATCACTTCGTTGGGATCAACCACATTGCCGACAGTTTTGCTCATCTTGGCACCAGCCACGTTTACAAAGCCATGCACCATCAGCTTCTTGGGCAGCGGCAACCCGAGGCCGAGCAGCATGGCTGGCCAGATCCCAGCATGAAAACGCAGAATGTCTTTGCCCATTATCTGCACATCAGCGGGCCAGTATTCTTGCCAACCCTCTTTATCAGGGTAGCCGAGTATGGTAATGTAATTGGCCAGCGCATCCAGCCAGACATACATGATCTGCTCTGGGTCGCCTGGCACCGGTACGCCCCAGCTGAGGTTCTTTTTCGGACGCGAAATACTGACGTCCTGCACGCCGTCTTTGATCATTTCTAAAAATTCCTTGCGGCGAAAATCTGGCACAATTTTCATTTTGCCCGATTCGATTGCTGCATGGATCTGCTCGGTAAACGCACTAGCCTTCAAATAATAATTCTCTTCACTTACCCGCTGGTATGGTGTCTGGTGATCGGAGCAAGTGCCACTCGTAGCCTCGACTTCTTTATCAGTAAAGAAGGCCTCGTGACCCATGCAGTACCAGCCTTCATACGTCCCCTTATAAATATACGGTTGAAGCTGCTGCCAGATATACTGCACGGCCCCGATATGATGCGGGTCGGTAGTGCGGATAAAATCAGTGTAGCTAGCGCCGACCTTTTTGATGAGGTTTTCAAAGGCGACGTATGCTTGGTCAGTATAGGTCTTGGGGTCAAGACCGGCTTCCGCGGCTTTGGCGGCAATCTTATTGCCGTGCTCATCGGTACCGACCTGAAAGCGCACCGCGTGATCGTTTTGCATTTGATAGCGCGTCCAGATATCGCCCAGCAGATAATCAAGCGCGTTGCCGATATGTGGCGTGCCGTTGACGTACGGGATAGCGGTTGTGATGTAGAGATTTTTTCCCATTATTATAAGTATACCAGATGGCAGGTCGCGCGCATGCTCGCGTATTGAAAAACAAGGAACACTATCTTCCTCGTTCTTTTTTACAGAGCTAAACGACTATGGTTTTGTAGTCAAAAACAAACTCCATATTCTTTCATTATAGCTACGACAGTTTGTCGGCCGTCGCTTGGCTGGTTGCCATTGAGAAACTCGCTATGCGAAAAAAGCGCGGGATCAGTCGTCTTATCACACCCATCAATCTCGATATGCTCATCGAAAATACCGACCTCAAGCAACTGCTGGATCGCCACCTCATGCAGGCTGCGATTATTGAAATCATACAGCGGATACGACTCACGGCCAGCAGCCGGGCTGAGCCAGACCTCGATATCGGCCTGGATTAAGCCAAATCCCTGCTGCATATAGGCAATTACTTTCGCCCCACCGGCCTAACCAAGGTTGTGGTGGCCAAGATGAGCCAGACCGAAAACTCGGTACTTGGGATCGTACAATACCGCACCGATACAGTCGGCAATCGGTAAAAAGAGTGCTAATTTATGATCGCGCGTAAACAAAACATCAGCCACGAGGCTAGAGGTTGTCGTCATACCATCACCTGCTTGCGAGCTACCAACCGCGTAATGCCGAGCATAGTCATCGTCGTCGTATTGCAGATGAACGAGAACTGATTGCTTCAAGCTGATGCGTTGAGCCTTTAGGGACCGCTCACGGTTACGCCGGCGCTGGTTCTCGTCAACACTTTTCGACTGTTGAGAGGGGAGGGCGATGAGTACGGAGTTCTTATTCATATATTTATTACATCGATCAGGGATTGCTTTACTCTCAACTTTCACCACCATCTTCCCTATGCTATACTTGCGACATGAGAAAAAGCGTAAGAGGGTTTACTATTGTCGAACTCCTGATCGTGATTGTCGTCATTGCTATCTTAGCCGCCATCACCATCGTCGCGTACAACGGCATACAGCAACGGGCACGAGACACTCAACGCAGCAATGATATTGCCACAATCGTCAAAGCACTCGAACTCTATTATATCGACAATCGACAATACCCTGCCGCTGGCGGCTCCACGGTTATCAATTCCGGATGGAGCGCCACGACTGATGGTAGCTGGTCGAGTTTAAAAACAGCTCTTGTTCCTACGTATATATCGTCGCTGCCAAGCGATCCGACGAATACCACAAACGCCGATATTCTCACTAGCGGCTATGGGTACGCCTACCTCAGTACGAGTGGAGAAAAGTGTAATGTGAGTGGCTACCAATGGTATCGCCTCGTTTTCAGAAAAGAAACCGGTGCTCAGACGAGTAATATCAGTGGAAGCTGTACATCGGGCAGTCAATTCTCTGCAATAACCGTGAGCGAAAATCGCGTCGTCAAGAATTAAACACTTCCGTCAGGCGTAACCACTCACCTAATGACAGATCCTGAGCTCGCGCATCTGGTGAAATGTGAGCCGATTTAAGTGACATCTCAATCGCTTCTTTTTCTTTGCTGAGGCCTCCGGCCAGACTCGAACGAAGTTTCTTGCGCTTCGCCGAGAAGCCAGCCTTGACTACACGAAAAAAAACTTTTTCGGATGCTGGATCGACGAGAGGCCGAGGGCGAGCCCGCAAGATAACCACTTGTGAATCCACTTTTGGCGATGGCGTGAAGAGAGCTGCGGGCACCACGTCGCCCAGACTCACCTCTGCGAACACCTGCGCGCCAACAGCCAGGATACTCATATCACCAGGTTTGGCACCGAGGCGCTCAGCCACTTCTTTTTGGACGAGTAGCACCGCCGTGGCAGGCTTGTTCCCGGCTGTCATCAGTAGCTGCACGATTTTGCTCGTAATGTAGTAGGGGACATTGGCTACGACTTTATAGCCTTGTGGCAGGCTGGAAAGATCGAACGATAAAATGTCGCTGGTTACAACGTCTAGATTTTTACCCGGAAATTGACCAGGTAGTTTCTGGGCCAGTTCACTGTCAAATTCCACCGCCACCACGTGATGGGCGCGGCGTAAGAGTTCGCTCGTCAGTGTCCCGAGGCCAGGCCCAATCTCGAGCACCGTATCCTCAGATGTTAGCTGGGCACTCTCGGCAATATGAGCCAGCACACTGCGGTCATGAAGCCAGTGCTGACCAAGTGATTTATTTGGCATTAGCGATAGATATCCTGAAGACCTTGGCTCTTCGAACAACTTGGCCATGGCTGCCAGCCACGTCGTTGGTAGGTCTGCCAGGCTTTTTCGTCCTGAACAGCCGGCGGTGCGTCGGCTGGGTCATAAAAACCTTGGTAATTTGCCCAGGTAGAATAATCGTATTGGTATGCCCCACGGTATTTCGGGTTATTCTTGTTGGCATAGTTGCCGCCAGATTCACAAGCGCGCAGCCGAGCCAAGGCTTCAGCAAAACTCCCGCTAAACGTATTGGTGAGCTTTGCTCCAACTACCTCAACTTGCTTTTTTGGTTGCTCGGTGACGACGCTCTGCAGTTCTGTGCGCGCTACCTCTTGACCGTTACGCATTTCTACTTCGTAGGTGACACTTTTTTTACCATTGACGCCGGGAGTCTTAACTTCTTTATAACCAACTTCCCTATCTGCATCCTGAATCCGTTCGGTCTCAAACGCGATAGATTCATCCTGAGTGACAGTCTGGAGCCCATTGTGCCAAATCTCAACAGTCATTCCAGCCACGAGAGCCTCCGACTTGCCGATCGACAGGGTATCGTTAGCTGCAAGTGTAATATCTTTACTCCTGAGCATGGCAGCCACAGTTGCTTCTTGCGAGTACGCTTCGAGACGCTTACCATATAGTACGAGATTGAAAGGGGTGGCACGATCAATCGAGACTTGCAGTCCAGCCCCATAACTCGCCATGTCGGCGACCGGTTCGACAATCGTCTCATCCTCATCCTGCAACTTCAGCCCGGCGTCTTCGGCAATTTGCTTCGATGTCTGATATGGTGTTAGTACTTTGTAGCTTGAGGCGCCGTCGATCACTATAACGGGGCGGGCGCGGTAAATATTGACTTGGTAGTTTTCCGCCACCAACTGTTCGTCGAGACCAGGCTCTACGAGGTCATTTTCGCCAATAGCAATGTGTTCTTTAGCCAGAGCCTCGCGTAACGTCGGTGCATCGGTGATAATTCCCCGCTCAACCCCACGGTCATGAATACTAATAAAATGTTGTCCTGCCCCGACAGTGCCGTCATCGGCCGCGGCCTTCCAGACATAGAGTCCCGATAGAAGCACCATGCTGAAGACACCCGTGGCTAAAAAGCCTGAGCGAAGGGAACGAATAGGTCGAGTGATTAGTTTGTTCATAGAGAGAAACATACACCTCAATGTACGTCCCGTTAGTATAGCAAAAAAAGCCGTTATTTTCAAACGTACTTACGTTAATTTCTCGAGGCGGGCGTACTCTATATTGAGCTTTTTGGTTTGGCCGCCTGCAAACTGAATCGTCAGCGCTAAGCCGTCAATATCAATGACTTCGCCGACCCCAAACTGCATCGACTTCACCTGGTCGCCAATCTCATAATCTGGCATGTCTTCCCACTCCTGGGCAGTTTTTCCAGTCGGGGAGCCCGACATGAGCGCTGCTTCGTGCCCGAGATCGCTCAGAAAACGGGACACTGGGTTGTAGGTACGCTGGCCAAACTGCAACCGGCTGTAAGCATAGGAAAGATGCAGCTCTTCCCTGGCCCGGGTCATGCCCACATAACACAGGCGGCGCTCCTCTTCGAGTTCGGCTGGCCCACCGTCCTGAATGCGGGCATGGGGCAAAATGCCCTCTTCCATGCCGACGATAAAGACGACAGGGAATTCTAGACCCTTGGCGGCGTGGATGGTCATAAGCGTGACACTGTCTTTCTTGGTTTCGCTGTCCATACTCGACATCAGCGCCACTTCCTCTAAAAAGTCCGGTACGGAGGCAAAGGCCTGGGCATCAGAAATGAGTGAGCCGATGTTAGCTTCGCGGTCTTCGGCCTGCGGCGTACCGTCTTGTACAAACTCTCTGTAACCAGTTGCCTCGACCAGTTTGGTAATAATATCGCCGGGTGTCCGGTCTTGTTCGATCATGACCTGCAGCGGGCGCAGGCTGGCCGCTAGTTTTTCTAACGCGAGGCGTGCCCGGCTTGTGAGCGTTGAAGTCTGCCCGACGTTCGCCAGAGCTGCGATAATATCCATACCGCTGGCCCGTTGCCAGAGCAGAAATTTTTCGAGACTGGTCGCGCCAATACCTCTGGTGGGCACGTTGACGATACGGCTAAAACTCATCGTGTCGTCAGGCTGATAGAGTAGCCGTAGATAGGCCACAATATCTTTGATCTCTTTACGGTCATAGAACCGCACCCCGCCGACAATATGATAGGGAACCCGGGCCTGCAGTAGCGCCCGCTCCAGCGTATAGCTCTGGGCATTAGTACGATAGAGCACCGCATAGTCGTGATAGTCGCGCGCGCCGATCATAACCTGGCTGCTAATGCGACTGGCCACCATATGCGCTTCCTCAGCTTCGTCGTATGCTCCATAAATCTGCACTGGCGCACCCGCCCCTTCGGCCGTCCATAGCTTCTTATCGGTTCGCTGCACATTCTTGCTAATGATATTGTGCGCCGCCTCTAGTATTGCACCGGTACTCCGGTAGTTTTGCTCCAGCTTGACGATAGTCGCGCCGGGGAAGTCACGTTCAAAATTAAGAATATTGGTAAAATCCGCCCCTCGCCAGCTATAAATCGACTGCCAGTCATCACCGACCACACAAATATTCTGGGTTTCATTGACGAGGCTCTTCACGATCGCATACTGGGCGGCGTTGGTGTCTTGGTATTCATCAATCAAGATATATTTGAATTTGGCCTGCCATTTTTTGCGTACATCTGGCTGCTCTTTAAATAATCGCACCGTTTCGATCAGCAGATCGTCAAAATCAAGCGCTCCGGCCTGGCGCCGCATCGTCTCATACAGTCGATAAATCTGGGCCACGCTTTTTTGGAATAGGTAGTGGGCTGTCGATTCGAATTCGTCGGGCGAGATGAGTTCATTCTTCGCACTCGAAATGGCCCCGCTCACAGCCCGCGGTTTGATGTTCTGGTCGGTAATATGCAGCTGCTTCATGGCTTGTTTGACTAGCCCCTGCCGATCGTCTTCATCATAAATCACAAAATTATGACGTATACCTATGGCAGCGCCGTCAATCTTGAGCAGGCGCACACAAATACCATGGAAGGTTCCCATCCAGGCCATAAATTGCCGGCTCGAGCCATCTTGTCCGAGCAAGCTACCGAGCCGAATCCGCATTTCCTTGGCGGCCTTATTGGTAAAGGTCACCGCCAGGATTTCATCGGGCCAAACACCCTGCTCTTGGAGGAGATACGCGATCCGGTGGGTCAGCGTTTTAGTTTTACCGCTGCCCGCCCCCGCAAGAATCAGCAGTGGCCCATCAGTGTGCTCCACTGCTTGTATTTGAGCATCGTTCAGTCCCTCAAGAATATCCATTACTCTCTAGTATAACATCTGTTATAAGAGGAGACTAGAACAGGCCAAAGTAGTAGGCTGCACCACCAAGGGCGGCACCAATAACCAAGATAACGACGATAAAGATAACCCACAGCCAACCGGATTTCTTTTTAGTAGGGTGGGCCAGCGGCTGGTGTGCCGCCTCATTGTCGTAAATGGGGGTGTGTGATTCGTCGCCGCTGCTGGGTTGTTCACTATACTGCTGAGGAATCGAGGCCGTGTTCATGGCGCGGCCAGCTAAACTACCGATGGATGGTGAGGCGGTCTTGGAAGACGAGCTGCCCGTTGTCGGCTCTAGCTCATTTGGTGTTACTTGGCCCGACTCAATCGCGACAAGGTCACTATTGAGCTCGGCGGGCAAACGCGCAACTTCTGGTGCGAGCTGTTCGTCATCCTTTGGCTTCTTGTCAGACTCAGCTACTTTCTCGTCTGCCTGGGTGTTTAACTTCTCGGTAAGTACGCTGCTGTCTTTTTGAGGAGTTTCCTCACCCACGACGGCCGTAGACGTGGCTGGTATGTGATCTTTTGAGAGTTCGGCAGCAAGCTGTTGGCTTAAATCAAGCGAAGGAGACGAGGGCGACGTACTGCCAAGCGGGCGTTTCTCTACTTGAGCGTCCGGCAAAAAAGGAGATGACCATGGTTCGGCCGCGGCAGGCGGCGCTGAGATGGTTTCAACTGGTGGCGTGGCTGGCTCAGGAGTCTTGTCTGGCTCGAGATTAGGTTGCGGAGGCTTTACGCTGGATGGAGCCATAATATCAACGACCGGACGCCCGACAGGTGCCGTTTCCTGGACCCGCGTTGGTGGTTGCACCGTAATACCTTCCCGTGATGGCGTCGAGACAGGCGCAACTGGCGCCGTTTTCATATCAGCCGATGGGTGAACCACATCCATAAAGCGACCGCTTTGACGTGGCGATACTAAGACCGGGCGGGCAGGGGGACTGAGTGTTTCTGGTGGCATCGGTGTTGTATCTTTTACAGGCAGGGCAGGGGTGGGCTCGGCTGGCTGCGGGGAATTAGTTACCGGTTCAGGCGTTGGTGAAGCAGCCGGCGGCACCGAAGCGACGGATACCGGCTCGGTAGTCTTTACATCACCCATAAGCGAATTGACCGCTTTGTCGAGTTCTTCAAAATCAAATTCCTTCATTTCCCCACCCTTACCCTATCATTTCGTTGCAGGCAATGCTGCGTTATGTGCTTTTTCAATAATATCGCTAAATACTTCGGCGTCGAGACTCGCCCCGCCGATCAAAAGGCCGTCAACACCAGGCAGTGCCAAATAGCTGGCTGCGTTGTCTTTGGTGACACTGCCACCGTAGAGAACCCGCACAGCCTCGGCGGCTGTTTTACCGTAGAGGTGCTTGATCTGACTGCGAATGGCTTTTTCGACACCGACAACATCCTGCGGCGTGGCGTTGTTGCCTGTGCCAATGGCCCAGACGGGCTCGTAGGCGATCGAAATTTGTGGTAATTCTTCGCTTGTCACGTTGGCGAGGCCACCTACTAGTTGATCGTGGAGTACGTCATTGGTTTCGTGATTCGCTCGTTCGGCGGCTGTTTCACCGATACAAAGAATCGGCGAAATACCATTACGAATCGCTGCCTGCACTTTACTACGTGTGTCTTTGTCGGACTCGTGGAAGATATGACGGCGCTCGGAGTGACCGATAATCGCATATTGGATAATGCCACGGAGTTGACGGGCTGAAACTTCACCGGTAAATGCCCCGTGATCCCGCCAGTAGATATTCTGGGCTGCGAGTTTAAACTGCCGGTAGTTTACCTGGATACTCAGCGATTGCAGGGTAAACATGGTTGGTGCCAGCACCACATCAACGCTGCGGTGGGTCTTCACTATTTTACTCAGTTTATGTAGATACAAACTCGCCTCGTGCATGTCGAGGTTCATCTTCCAGTTGCCAACGATGAGTTTCTTGTTTTCTACAGCCATATCTTACTTATGCTTTTCTCATTTTAAGTGTATAGCATTTACCTCGGAGCGTCTAGCAGACTTTCAATACCTGGGAGCTTCTCGCCAGCCATCAGATCCAAGCTTGCTCCACCACCAGTCGAGACATGTGAAAAACTACCACCTTGTCGGCTATCCCAGCTCAGGACAAATTCGGCTGTATCTCCCCCACCGATGATACTAGTGATATCCGGATGAGTGGCCAGCAGCAGCGCCAATCGAGCCGAACCGTGGGCAAAATGAGATAGTTCTGCAACGCCAAGCGTCCCATTCCATATGACCGTTCCTGCCCCTTGCACGATCGTATCCACTGTTTCAATTGTCTGTTGGCCAACATCGAGCGCAATATCGTCCGAAGCCAGCTGGCTCACTCGGACTTCTCGTCGTGGTACGTCTTTCATGACTGTGGCGACGGCTGCATCTGTAGGCAATACTAAAAATTCATCGACCTTATCTGTGCCGACTTTTTGAGCCGCAGCAGCGTAAATATCATCCAAGGTCGCCTGTTGATCCGGCTCGATCTTGCTCTTGCCCATATCAAGTCCCTTGTACGCTAAAAACGTATTGGCCATTGCCCCACTGACGACCACTCTATCGGCCACGGCGATCAATTCGGTAATAACCTTGATCTTATCGCTCACCTTGGCACCGCCCAGTACCGCCACGAGCGGCCGCTTTGGCGAGCGCATGGCTGCGGTTATGCTCATATATTCTTTTTCCAGCAACAGCCCCGCCACAGATGGCAGACACAGTGTGATAGCATGAGTACTGGCGTGAGCCCGGTGCACCACCCCGAAGCCATCCTGGACAAAGTAGCTGGCTTTCGTGGCCCGAGCAATTTTTTTGGCAAACGCCATATCATCCGCTTCTTCTTCAGGGTAATAGCGCAAATTCTCAAGCAGCAACACCCGGTTCTTGGGCGTTTTTTTCACCGCTTGCACTACCTTATCCCCTATACAATCATCGACGAACCCAACAGGTTGTTCCAGTAACTCACCGAGCCGCAGGGCAACCTGCTCAAGACTCAGCGAGACGTCGCGGCCTTCGGGGCGGCCCAGATGGCTCATAATTACCACTTTGCAGCCGCGCGTTTGCAGGGCGCGAATCGTCGGCAGGCTGGCTCGAATCCGAAAATCATCAGCAATCGCGCCGCCAGGCGCCAGCGGCACGTTATAATCGGCGCGCATAAGCACGGTCTGATCATCCAGCGGTACATCCCGAATTGTCTGTTTGAAAAAGCCCATTCCCACCCTTTTTATTGTCTTTATTCTAGCACACGTACCCGAATCGTATCGGTCGCGCCGACGAGGCCTGGCTGACGGCCACTAACGATCACGACCGTGGCAGTTTCCAGCTCACCAAAATAGCCTTGCCCTTTGAGCTCGCGGGCGAGCGTCATACCAGCACGTTCACCGTCAGGACGCACAAAACTCTTATTGGCGTAGCTCAGCGCTAGTTGCTGGGCAGCCCGCTTGGAGCTCGTGACGCTAATAATCGGTAAATTCGGACGATGGGCGGCGATACTGTCGGCCGTGGAGCCAGATTTGGTCTCGGCTACAATCGCCTGAGCTCCCAGCTGTTCTGCCAGGTGAACCGCCGCCATACTAATAGCGTCTTGCTGCATGCGGCCGCTGGCGGCCACCATATCATGGACTGAGGCAACCGGCGCATTCTCTTGGGTATACATAATGACGCGCTTCATGGCTTTGACGGTCTCCAGTGGGTATTTACCGTTGGCGGTTTCATCCGACAACATAACCGTATCGGCCCCGAGGATAACGGCATTGGCCACATCGCTCACCTCGGCCCGGGTTGGCTCGGGATTATCTACCATGCTGGCCATCATTTGAGTGGCCACGATACTCAGCTTGCCGTACTTGCGGCACAGCGCAATAATCCGGCGCTGCACGATTGGTACAATTTCGGCTCCAGCCTCCACAGCCAGATCACCACGGGCCACCATGACGCCGTCACTTGCCTTCACAATCGCCACCAGCGCGTCGTCTTTAATCGCTGCTTTGGTCTCGATCTTGGCAATAATATGGGCGGTACTGCCAAGAGCCAGCATCATCTGACGCAGGTTATTAATATCCTCCGCACTCTGCACAAAACTCAGTGCCACGTAATCGATATCTTTCTTCGCGCCGTATTCAACGTCTTTAATGTCTTTTGGCGTCAAAATATCGCCGCCAAAGTCGGTATCAGGCAAATTAATACCCTTGCGGCTCATCAGCATGCCATCATTTTGAACCTCTACCTTAATCGCTGTCTCGCTGGCGATTTCGGTGACAATCGTCTTGATCTTACCGTCAAAAATATAGAGCGGCTCGCCGACTTTTACTTTTTCTGCCAGATTGTACTGAATCGGTAGCACAAGGCCTTGGTGTTCGGCGGCAAAATCAAGCGTGAGGATATCACCTTTCTTGGTGGGAGTATTCTCGGTCAGATTACCGAGACGGATCTTAGGTCCTTGGAGATCTTGTAAAATAGCGACCGGTTTATCAAGAGCTTGGCTCGCGTCGCGTATCCAAGTGATCTGTTGGTCACGTTCCTCGTAGCTGCCGTGGCTAAAATTGAGGCGAAACCCATTGACGCCGGCTCGTGCCAGAGCTTCAATTGCCTCGTAATTGTTGGTTGGTGGGCCAAGTGTGGCCAAGATTTTGGAACGTTTAAAAATAGTACTCATATCTGTTTATTGTAGCACTCTTAGGGGTTAAGTGGTAGCCGTCTTCGTTTCGTCCTCACATGGACTCATCAGCACAAATACGTATTTGCGGACGAAGATTCGACAACGGACAAGACAAGGGCAGCCATACCAAGCCTCCACCATACAGCACCCCGTCCTGTCCGCTCGTACTGCTTGTACTACCGCTGGTAATTCGGTACCGGTAGACCCAGGAGTAGCCAGCACTCGGGCGGCATCCAGGCGGTACCACGAACATACTTCGCGATCGGACTGCCCGGTGCCGGGCAGTAGACGCTCGTTCCGCTGGCCGTGGGGACCAGAACCGGAGCAGCGCCTTGCTTGATGACCGGCTTCGGAGGGGTGGTGTTGTCCGTCACGTCCTGCTTGGACGTGTCGGAGTTCGTCACACTGCCGTTGTCGCTCGAAGCGGACTGGACCAGCTGAGAGGCGGCCACATACCCAACGAGAAGGATCACCACCGCAAGCAGCAACGCCACTGCTGTGTTGTCCTTGCGCTCCACAGGTCGTGAAGCCTGCGGAGCAGTCGTCGCGTGTTGCCGAGGGTCGCCCTCGTTCAGCCACGCAATCGGCGGCTTGGTGACCGGTGTGAAACCGGCCGTGTGTAAGTCAGCTGACAGCGGATCAGACCGCGGTCGGCTCAAGGTGGTAGTAGTAGGCATCGCTCCTCCTGGGGGGTGGGGGTCAAACCTGATTGTCTTATCTCATTGTCGAGGTGCAACTTCCCGAGCGTGCGCCTCTATATGAGGGTATTGCTGGTGTTACAGCTAAACTATACCATGAAAATCATAATTTTCAATCTTATTAACGGTGAGGGGCAGACATGGAAGCCATTTTTTGCTATAATTTTAATACGTTTAACATAGAGGGGATTAAAATGAGACTACGCACCTTATTTTTAGGTTTAGGAACACTGATAACTATTTTTACGATTGGCACGTTCACGGCTAAAGCTGCCGAGTCATCTGGTGAAATAATGTTTATACTCGACGCATCATCCTCGATGCTGGCAAAAGACGGCACCAACACTACCCGTATTGATAAAGCCAAAGCGGCGCTCAAGCAAACAATTAGCGCTCTGCCTGCCGATACCAAGGTTGGCCTGCGCGTCTACGGCAGCCAGCAGTCTGATGATGTTTCGAACCAAGCAGCCGGTTGCCAAGATTCACGCTTAATCTCAGCCCCAGCCGCCAACAATGCTGCCGCTATCACCGCAGCAGTTGATGGTATTCAGTCGAAAGGCTGGACGCTCATGGGTAAATCTCTCCAAGATGTCCAAAATGACTTTACCGGTACTGGCTCCAAGACTGTTATTCTCCTTTCCGATGGTATCGACACCTGTACCCCTCCCGATGCCTGTGAAGTTGCCAAAAATCTTGTCTCAAAAGGCGTCAATATCAAGGTAAATACCCTGGGACTCCTCGTAAATGACCAGGCCCGTACGCAACTGACGTGTATTGCCCAAAATAGCGGTGGTGACTACTACGACATCAACACCATCGATCGCCTCCAGTCGACCCTTAACTCCCTAACAGCTCGCGAGGTCAGCCTATTTACCACCGATGGTACACCGATTAAAGGTACCCTGCGCATCGAACAGGCACCGCTCATGCTCAGTAACACCTTTTACAAAGACACGATTACTATTCCCCAAGAGCTGTATTATGGGTTTGAGGCTCTGCCAAAGCAAAAGATTACCGTTACAGTGAAGGCTGTCAGCCGTGATACGCAGCTGCGTAATGTTGATTTCCTGAAGGTAGGTGGTTATAACCAAGATACTGCCGAGAGCCTTACCCCCGTCATTTTGTACCAAACTGCTCGATTCGGTGTCTCAGATCCTACAACTGTCGTCTACGAAGTTGACACCGCCAAAGCCAAGCTCACCAAACCAACGGTGGTAGCCTTCAAGGTCTTCATTGACCCCAACGGAACCAGTAAAGTCGACGGTACGGCCGTTCCTCTCGAGATCAAAGTCACCACAGAAGGCGGCACCGCACCAAACAACAAGTCTGTCGATTCAAATAAGACCAGTGCACAGGCTAATGATTCAGACGACTCTCTGTCTCCCGTCGTGATCGTGCTTCTCACCCTGCTGGGTGTTGCAGTCGCAGCGGCTATCGCTTTCGGCGTTAAGAAGCTTCTCGACCGCCGTAAAGCACGGAACACACCTTCCGGCCCAACAAATATTCTTAAATAGTTCTTGTATGAATCAAAAAATACCTCAACACTCGTTGAGGTATTTTTATGGTGATCTCACCGGGAAGAACGCTTGAATGACATAATAATCCGCCCGCTTCTTATTCTGCCATTCGCTAAATCTTGTCAAATAAACAGATTATGACAAGAATCGAACCCTTACGGCGTTCGCTTCCAGCGCAAAGCGCAATAGAAAATAGCCCAAGGGCTGAAGCCTTGAGCTATTTTCTATGGTGATCTCACCGGGAATCGAACCCGGATTGCCAGGATGAGAACCTGGTGTCCTAACCGTTAGACGATGAGACCAAATTCTGAGTGATGCGTGTCAAAAATTAGCTTGCTCATTTTTGACCGATTCCGAGGAATTTGGAGCTCATATGGTCTGGAAGATCCATATGAGGTTTGTACCTTGCCCGTAAGCCGAAATACCACGCAAAATTATAGCAAAAAAATAACCTCTTGAGAAGAGGTCCCGAGCAGGGATACGTACCGTCGAAGCCCTTGTGGGCCGAGGTACGTATCCCTGCCGGAACGAAGGATCAGGCGCTGAAGACAGGCAGCAGGTTCGCTGCGCCCTTCTTCTGCGTCTGGTACCGCTCCGACTCCTGCCGGCGCAAGCTGCGCGCCAGGTCTCCGTCGATCTGCTTGATCTCGCCGATGATCTCCATCAGCTTGATCTCCTTGGTCACCGAGAGGTAGACCAGCAGACGCTGTACGGCGGAGCCGTCCTTGCACGCTTCGAGCAGCTCGCGCTGAACGTCGGTGCGGGCACAGTTGCGCCCTTGCACCACGCTCTCGAAGCGTGCAACCATGACATTGTTTGGGGAAGCATTGTCATGCTGCGGAAGAGGCATTGTACTCCTTCGTGGGGTAGTGTAGGTCTCCAAGGCCACCTTGGTACACATAGCATATTTTTATACTCCCATTGACAATTTTTGTCAAATATTATTATATATAGTGCCTAATAGTCTCTCATGTACGCTAGATGTAGCGTATTTGCAATAATCTGCTTGTGCTTTCTTCACAAAAATGATCTGGAAGCATTGACATTTTGTCACTTATGTGATAATCTGAATACATCACTGGTGAGTGTGAGGTTCCATCCCGAGGGGTGACAGACAGCATTCGCTAAGTATGGGAACGTTAATAATCAGGCTATAACTTATTGTACTACCAGTCTGTAGGTGTAGCCATGTGGGCATGATTATTGGAATTCCCTTTCTTCAATCACGCTTGTATGGCTGCATCTGCAGCCATTTTGTGTATTTCCGGTTTCGACCGTTGAGATACATACGATGAGTACGCGTAAGTATAAAGTAAAGAAAATTTTTGGTTTCTCTCTCGGAAGCAGCGCGCCAGCTAATTACAGACTTAGTTAGTTGACTCGCTGCTCCCGACCTCCTGGGGACAGCAACACACAGACAACCGTCCGTCGTGTACACCCCTCCAGGAGGAGAGGAGAACACCATGACCACCACCGCACTCCCCCGTCCTGCCCGCCGTTTCCGCGTGAAGGACCTTCTCACTTCGATCATGTTGGGCATCGTGCTCATCGGCGTCGCAGCTGTGATGCTCCTGATCGCCACCTACCCGGCGGCGATCGGCTACGGCGGCCAGCAGGCCCCGTTTTGGATCGGCATGCTCGCGGCCTTCTTGGTCGCGGGCTACATCGCCCTCGCATGGGCTGCAGCCAGCGACTTCACCGGCACCATCGTTGGGATGATCATCATCCTGGTCTTGACCGGAGGCGTCATCGGTCTCAGCATCTGGGGTACCCACCTCGGAGGCTGGGACTGGTCGCAGTTCTGGCTCGGCGTCGCCGAGCTCGGTCTCGTGGCTCTGGCCTCGGGACTCGTGTACGTCCACAAGAAGTTCCTCTGATGAACAAGGAGAACAACATGAACCGTCGGTTCGGGGTGGTCTCCCTCATCGGACTGCTGTTCGCAGTGCTCTTCCTCACCGGATGCCAACGTCCGGGCGAAGACATCGCGTCGGCTTCAAGTGAGCCGTCAGCAAGCGCCACTGCCTCGGCATCGTTCTCTTCCTCCCCGTCGGCATCGCCGGTCGTGGAGGCAAAGGACATCAACGTCAAGGCTGCCGAGTGGGTGCGTCTCGTCACTCTGAACTTCCAGGGAGTCAACAAGATCCCGAAGGAGTGCCAGAACTGGACGCCCACGGTAGACCTCACCGAAGCCCACTACTACTACAAGGCGACCAACAAGGAGTCAACCACCGCCTTCGGCCCCGACATGGGGAAGGAGCCGTGTGAGATCGCCATCAACCTCGTGGAGCGGATGTACCGCGACTCGATGTTGCTGGTCGACGTCGCCCATCGACGTGGTCTCATCGACTTCAGGGCGAGCGAGATGGCAGATCAGGTCAGCAAGTACAACGACGCCTCTTCCGAGGAGCGTCAGAAGCTGGCCGACACGGTTCTGGGTTGGTACGCCAATTCAAACCGCGTTCTGACCGTGGTTCACCACAAGGGTGGATACCGCAGCAATGTGGTCTCCGCCTCTAGTGGTACGCCAGTCACGCAGTCGGTTCGATCGACCAAGGCGTCTAACGTCCTGGTCGGAAGCGATCGCAAGACTGGCAAGGTCGAGGGTTCGGACCGCCTGAACTGCGGTCTGCAGGACTTCGTCCCGGATCACCCGATCCAGCCGCCGACGAGCCCGCCGACTTCACCGCCGACCCTTCAGCCCAAGGATCCCTCCCAGGATCCTGGACCGCAGGGCAATGCTCCCCAAGGTGGTGGTCACAACGACACCGATGGCCCGGGTTCCCCGAACCCGAGTCCGACGTTCCCCAGTTCACCGCACACCAACCCGCCGGCACCGTCGCCGTCGCCGACTCACCAGTCGACGCCTCCGCCACCGCCGGCAACCGGAGCCCCTGACCCGAGCCATGCACCGAGCACTTGCGTGCCGGCGCCTGGCGACACCTGTTAGGACTCCAAACTCGCGCCAGCGGGTGTGGTGGCTTCGGCTACCGCACCCGCTGGATGCGGGCTTTTACTTTATACTTCGCGTACATATTCGAGGAGATCGATTCTCGCCTAGAGCTTTATTGCTCGACGATTGAGTTGATCTCCTCGGAGATCACCTATTTAGCACACTGAGTTATAGCCTGGTTGCCGTTCCACGAGAACATTAACAATTTAGCGACCGTTTGACATAATAATACATGATATATAAGTAAATAATTATTGATTCGCATGCGAGATGAATCAATAGAAGAGGAGTTAATATAATGGGTAAACTATTTACCATTTTACGGAATGCTCCTAAGCGCTTTAGCGCTATCGTTGCAGTACTTGCAGTAGCAGT
>Ga0172380_10002068_pt1 | contig 32557 bp, 23 predicted proteins | sample Leawe162metaG_FD_119747 | JGI IMG/M metagenome (GOLD analysis project Ga0172380, IMG submission 119747) | Leachate microbial communities from a municipal landfill in Southern Ontario, Canada - Leachate well 162 metaG | ecosystem: Engineered > Solid waste > Landfill > Unclassified | place... | reverse complement strand
GAAAACGACAAAGTAGAATTTACTTTAGCTCAGGGACCAAAAGGTCTTCAGGCTTCAGAAGTAAAAATTCTTAAATAAGAATATAAATTTCTGCAGTTAAACCCCGCCTTTAAGCGGGGTTTTTTATTTTAAAAAATTTTAGATTATTTCAATACCAATTTTTCTACCCCTTTTAATTCAAAATTTATCTCGCTATAACCGAGAATATTTCTAAGAAAGCCGGTGAATCCACCCCCTTCGATCGTAATATGAGTTTTTATTATCCCAATATCAGGAGCTATCCATTCAGTAATTTTATTCTTTGAGCCCTTTCCCGTTACTAATTCTGTAACCACTTTCATAGCTGTAAATTCGCCGGCGGGGACTTTTATTTTTTCTTCTCCTTCCACAAATCCTTTAATAGATACTGTAGCCGAATCATCACCGAAATATTCATATCCGTTCCAAGTCCATCTCTTCCCTTTTTCCAATGGAAGAGGGAATCGCATGACCGGCTCCTTATAAGAAATTGTTGCTTCTTTTGTGAAAAATAAGAGGTATTTGAATTTACTATAGGTATGCAAAATCGATACACTAGTATCGCTTATTACTAATTCTTGATAATACTTAAAATCTTCGCCATCGACTTTAATATATTGCTTTCCATTTTCATTTTTGATTTGTGATGAGACATCATCAAAATCAGAATCGAGGATTAATCTATTAGTTTTTATATAGGGAAAATAAGTTTTCTTTTCAGCTTTGTCATTTCCTTTAGCAGAAATTAAAGTGGAGAAAACGAATGATATAAAAATCAATGCACCAGGTAATAAAAATATTAACAAAATCCGTTTTCTCATATACTCTCCTTTTTAAATAATGGAATATCTATTTTGATTATTAATTAAGTATTAAGAGAAAATTAATTAATCGTTATTATTTACTTTCTTTATGAAGTGACTTCAGATATTCGGTCATAGCCACTATTTCAGATTCAGTTGGTTTAAGTCTTGCGGGACCGTACATCATATCTTCGGTAATAAGTCTTAATTCATTATTATCTATTTTAGCAAAATTATTTCCGAATGCTCTTCCTTCGTTCCCATGACATCTTGTACATTTTTGTTTAAAGATAAGTTCTGCTTTTTTAATTTCTTCATGAGTAACTTTTTTTTCTTGTTGAGCCGATATTAATTCCGAAAACAATATAATTATTACAAAAAAATATTTCATTTCCTTTTTCCCGTTAATCGATAAATATAATTGCTATCAAAAAGCCGTCCATCTTCGGTAATAAGTATTCCACCAGATTTAACATCATTAATTACATCCACAGGTCTTCCCGAAATATTATCATTATTATCAATGAATTTTACATATGGCTTTTCGCCAAATGGTTTTCCATTTTCAAAAAGGACACGAGTAACTTGATAACCGCCCGGTTTACTTCTATTCCAAGAACCGTGATAAGCTACGAATGCATCCCCTTTATGCTCCGATGAAAAATTATCACCTGTATAAAACATCATAGCATTCGATGCCCAATGCGCTCCACCCATCCATTCTGGAACGATTGTTTTTTCGGCTAATTCTATAATATCTTTTCTATCCATATATTCATAACGTGGAAGGCGATTGCCTACGATGTAAGGATGTCCGTAAAAACCACCTTCCACATATTTATTCATTTCTTCTGGTGGATTATTATCTGTTATCGGTTGTTTTTCTCTCGTATCACCGACTTTTCTACCGAACCAATCGCTGCCATGGTCCATACCCCATATTTCATTGGTGCCGGGACGTAAGACTAATTTTTCAGTATTACGGATTCCGGAAATAAATAATTTTTTATCATTGCCATTCATATCGAAAGACCAAATTTTCTGACGTTCGGAATTTGGTTCTTCGCTGATATTTCCCGAATCTCCCATGCCAGTATAAATTCTTCCATTATTAATTAATAATGGTCGCCAAGCATGTCCGCCTCCATCGGGAAGTTTTCCATTCGGAAGAACTGCATTTACTTCATCTGCCATTCCATCATTGTTTGTATCTTTAGTTTTATAAACCGCACCGCTTTCTGTAAACCAGATTTCTCCTTCGTGCCAAAGAACATAATAAACTACATTTTTGGCTTTATGATATTCTGTTAAAGTTTCGTAATAACCATCACCATCTATATCTTTAGCGCAAGTAATGATATCGCTATCAAGACTGCTAAAATAAAGAGTGCCATCAGGTGCTTGTGTTATATGACGAGGAGGATATTTTGGATTTACTGCCACAGATAATTCATATCCATTCCGAACCCAAATTCCCTCAGGTATAATTTTATCGCTTTTCTGTGCATCGGTATCGCACGTTGTAAATAGAGCAATCAGGATAATTGAAAATAACCTTATAGTGTATTTATTATTCATTTTATATTCCTTTCATAATTTTCTATTTTCTCTTCTTAATATAATGGATGAGAAATACTTTTACATATATTGAAGTGCTACATTTTATATATTAATAAACTAGATTAAGAAAAATTGATGAAATTAAAAATTTTCTTTTTATTACTATTTATTTTAAGCTGCAAAGCTGAGAGCGGAACAGAGCCAATGGGACAGGCAGACCCAATAAATCATAAGGATACAGTAAAAGTGCCAGACCCTCTGGAACCAACTGGCACTATGAAAAACATAATACCATTTACTTATTTGGCATTAGGAGATTCTTATACTATCGGTGAAAGTGTTTCCGAAAATGAAAGATACCCGACTCAATTTGCCGATTCAGTAAGACACTTGCAATATAAAATAGAAAACCCCTTGATTATTGCAAGAACCGGGTGGACTACTGATGAACTTAATAAAGGAATTGATGCAGTATCCCCAAAAGGAAAATATGATTTAGTAACACTCCTAATTGGTGTTAATAATCAATATCGGGGAAGAGATACAGCTGAATACCGAACTCAATTTGCTCAATTATTAAAACGTTCAATTAATTTTGCTGCTCTCGGTAATAAAGGTGTTATAGTTATTTCAATACCCGATTGGGGAGTAACACCTTTTGCAGAAGATAGGGAACAAGAATTAATTAGTAAAGAAATTGATTCTTTTAATCGAATTAATAAAGAAGAATCGGAGAAGGAATCCGTCTATTATTTTGATATCACGGGAATTTCAAGGCAGGTAAAATCTAAGCCAGAATTAGTAGCTAAAGACGGTTTACACCCCTCAGGGAAAATGTATGAACTCTGGGTTAAACTTTTTTTTGATATAGCTTTTAATATATTGAAGGGAGGATTAAAATGAAAACAACTTTTGAATCAATTGATATATTTGCAGCAAAGAGATTAGATAGTAAAGATAAATTAAAAAATTTTCGTAATGAATTTATAAATTCCGATCCAACTATCATATATTTAGATGGAAATTCTCTTGGACGATTGCCTAATAGAACTGTTCCATTTTTGGATAACGTAATTAGTAAAGAATGGGGAAATGATTTAATCGGCAGTTGGAATAGAACATGGTACGATAAACCATATAGAATAGGCAATAAATTAGCAAAAATTATAGGCGCAAAGAATGAAGAAGTAATTATCGCAGATTCCACATCTATAAATTTATACAAACTCGTCCGGGCAGCCCTAAAACTGCAAGCCGGGAAAACCAAAATCATTAGTGATGTTTTCAATTTCCCTTCTGACTTATATGTGATTCAAGGAATTATAAATGAGTTAGGCGACAAACATAAATTGGAATTAGCCCAAAGCCAAGATGGAATTACAATTGCTAATTCTGAATTAGAAAAATTAATTGATAATGATACTGCATTAGTTGTATTGTCGCACACTGCATTCAAAAGCGGATTTGTTTATGATATGCAAAAAATAAACGAGATGGCTCATTCCAAAGGGGCATTAGTGTTATGGGATCTTAGTCATTCAGCCGGAGCAGTTGAAATAAATCTTAATGAGACAAATGCTGATTTAGCCGTAGGATGTACCTATAAATACTTAAATGGCGGACCAGGTTCCCCCGCATATTTATATGTGAGAGAAGATTTAATTAATAAATTAGAACCCCCCATTTGGGGTTGGTTCGGAGATCAAGAACCATTTGCATTCAATTCGGAATATAAACCTGCATATGGGATAAATAAATTTTTAGTAGGTACTCCTCCCGTTATTTCACTATCAGCAATTGAACCCGGACTTGATATTACGTTAAAAGCAGGGATTTCAAATATCAGAGAAAAAAATAGACTCCTTACAGAATATGCTATCTTCCTTATTAATAATATTTTAGTTCCTTTGGGATTTTCGATTGGTTCTCCACTTGATTCAGAGATTAGAGGAAGCCATGTTTCATTGGTTCATCCCGAAGCCTATCGTATTAGCAAAACTATGACAATGGGAATAAAAAATGATTTAAAAGTAATACCCGACTTTAGGAAACCGGACAATATTAGACTTTCAGTTTCCGGACTGTATAGCACTTTGGAAGAAATTAATAGAGCTATTACTCTCATAAAAGATATTTCGGTTACTCGTTATTATGAAACTATAACGATGCCAAAAGAAATTGTAACATAAAAAGAAAGAAAAAAATGTCGGAAGCAAATCTATTAAACAGCGAAAATGCCGCATATTTAAAGATTTTTGAGCGTCTTAAATTCTTTGAATCAATCTCTTTAAAAATTACAGAGCGTAAACCCCTCAACGAATTACTTGATGAAATAATAATTGCGAGTCAAGAGCTATTAAATAGTGAAGCTGCCTCTCTATTATTATATCATAAAAGCGACAACAAATTACATTTCCATACAGTTCATGGAGATCATACAAATGAGTTAGTTTCTAACTCTCTCGAAATGGGTAAAGGGCTGGCAGGTACTTGCGCCAAAACTTTGGAGCCTTTTATTATAAATGACTGCTATTCCGATGAACGATTTAATCAGGATTATGATAAAATAACCGGATTTAGAACGCACAACATGATCTGCTGCCCAATGCTAAAGGATGATTCTCTTGTAGGCGTAATTCAGGTTATGAATAAAAAAGATGATCTTCCTTATGACAAAGAAGATATGAATTTATTTAATGCCCTTGCTTCACAATGTGCCGTCTCGATTGAGAATGCACGATTAATAGAAATTGAAATAAAAAACAAGCAGATGCAATATGAATTAGATACTGCACGTCATATACAAGAAAAATATCTTCAAGAAAAACTTCCTTTATTTAATGATATTGATATATCCATAAAATTAATTCCTGCTAAAGAAGTAGGTGGCGATTATTTCAATATATTAAAAATAACTCCTGATAAAACGCTTATTTTTATTGGAGATGTCGCCGGCAAAAGCATTCCCGCTGCTCTAATCGTTCCTGTACTTTATTCATTTATTAATTCTTATGCACTTCTAAAATCGACTGATTTTAATTTAATCGATTTCACAACAGCATTTAATAAATTTTTAATTACTTGCACTACATCTGATAAATATGCCACAGCTTGGCTGGGGCTAATTGATCATAAATTAAAAACGTTGGAAAGTATAAATGCCGGACATAATCCCACGATGATAATAAATAAAAACGGAATGAAAAAATTAGAAAGGGGTGGGTTCATGCTTGGTGTTTTAGATGCACCTTACATTTCGGAAACAGACTTACTTAATCCTGATGATTTAATTGTTTTCTATACTGATGGAGTTACAGAAGCTATGGATATTGACGAGAATGAATTTGGTGAAGAAAATTTTGAGAATTTTTTATTAGAAAAATACAATCAGATACCGGATGAAATTTCGACACAACTTTTTGAAACTCTAAAGAATTACAGAGCTGATGCAGAACAAAGCGACGACATAACTCTCGGAATTTTAAAAATACTTTAGATGAATATTATTTACGAAAAATATATTAAGGAGTGTTTTCGGCTGGCTAATTTGGGAGCGGGTTATGTTAGCCCGAATCCATTAGTTGGAGCGGTAATTGTAAAAGATGATAAAATTATTTCTACCGGTTACCACGAAAAATATGGTTGCCCTCACGCGGAAGCAAATGCAATTAAGAATGCAAAGGAAAGTGTAGAGGGTACAACTCTTTATTGCAATCTTGAACCATGCTCACATACCGATAAACAAACCCCTCCCTGCGCTCCATTAATTGTAAAATCGGGAATCAAAAAAGTTGTAATTAGTAATCTCGATCCTAATCCGAAAGTCAGTAGCAATGGAGTTAAGATTTTACGAGATGCGGGCGTTGAAGTAATTACCGGTATTAGGGAAAACGAAGGGGCGGAACTCAACAAATTTTTCTTTAAGTATATCACACAACAGCTGCCGTATGTTACCATTAAAATTGCTCAATCGATAGATGGAATAATTGCAGTTAATAATTCAAAGACGTCTATAACTGGGGAAGAATCGAGGGAATATGTTCATTCTCTCCGAAGTAAATATGATGCTGTTCTGGTCGGAGCGAATACAATTAAAATAGATAATCCACAGCTTAATGTAAGAAGTGTTAAAGGTAGAAACCCAATTCGCATAATTTTAGATATGAATTTTTCAATTCCGCGTGATTCTTTTGTTATTACATCCTCTGACAAACAACCAACGTGGGTATATACAAATTCTGCTTCATTACCGCCAGTGGTTAAGGTTATTCAAGGTGAAACAGATATCTCCTCCATACTAAAAAATTTGGGAAGAGAGAAAATTACTTCATTATTAATCGAAGGGGGATCGAATATATTCTCTCAATTTATCGATTCAGAAATGTATGACGAATTAATTTTATTAATCGCCCCTAAAATATTAGGCGCTGGACTTCCCTCTTTTATCTCAGAAAAAACACACAAACTTAAACTAATAACATCCGAGCGGTTGGGTGAGGATATTAAGTTAGTTTACCGAAAATTTTAGTCCATTTTTCATATCTTAGATGTTGATATAATATTTTTTTAATTAGGAAAGTATGTTCACAGGATTAATAGAACAGATAGGAGAGATTCAATCATTTCAAAATATTTCAGGCGGAAAAAAAATCAAAATATCCAGTCCCGAAATTTTTGATGACTTAAAAGTAATGGATTCCGTATGCGTTAATGGTGTTTGCCTTACCGTGATAGAAATTTCTGGTAAAGAATTTACTGTGGAAGCAGTTGGCACAACTTTAGAAAAAAGTACTTTCTCGCATATCCTCCCGAAATCAAAAGTCAATCTCGAAAGAGCAATGAAATTATCTGACCGACTTGGTGGGCATATAGTTCAGGGACACGTAAACGGAATCGGATCAATTCATAAAATTGTTAATAACGGCGAAAATTGGTTTATAGAAATAAAACTGCCTACGGACATATCACATTATTTTATTTCCGAAGGTTCTATCGCTATCGATGGAATTAGTCTAACAATTGCAGAGAAGAAGAACGATATAGTAACAATTTCCGTAATTCCATTTACATGGCTGCATACCAATTTGCACTATAAAAAGGTTGGAGAAAATGTTAATATCGAGATCGATATTATATCAAAATACGTAGAAAATTTTTTAATTAGGGGCACGAAAAAACCTCTTCAATTAACAGAAGAGAGATTAAGGGAATTAGGTTATTAGATGGAAATAATTTTTAATACAATTGAAGAAGCTATCGAAGATATAAAAAACGGTAAGATGGTAGTAGTAGTGGATGATCCTGATAGAGAAAACGAAGGGGATATAATAATTGCCGCAGAAAAAGTAACTCCTGAAATCGTTAATTTCATTACACGCGAAGCAAGGGGCATTCTCTGCCTTGCCATTACAGAAGAACGGGCAAAAGAATTAAATCTTGAAAATATGGTGCAAGATAATACATCTCTCCATACAACACCGTTTACTGAATCGATCGATTATAAATTTGGAACTACAACCGGAGTATCTGCTTTCGATAGAGCCACTACGATATTAAAAGCAATCGATGAAAAAGTGCAACCGGATGACTTTGCAAAACCGGGACATATCTTTCCTTTAGTTGCAAAGGAAGGGGGCGTTTTAAAGCGAGCCGGACATACGGAGGCAACAATCGATTTAGCGCGACTTGCCGGTCTAAACCCCGCAGGAGTTCTTTGTGAAATTTTAGACCATGATGGAACAATGGCACGAGTACCTGCATTATATGAGTTCGCTCTCAAGCATAATCTTAAACTCATTACTATTGCCGATTTAATTAATTTTCGCAGTACGAAAGAGAAATTGGTAAAGAAAAGAGTAGTGATTGATCTCCCCACAAAACATGGTGATTTCAAACTACATCTTTATGATAATCTCCTTAATCCATTAGAAAACAATATGGCATTAGTAAAAGGAGAGATCACTCCTGATAAACCGATACTTGTGAGGGTTCATTCGGAATGCTTAACGGGCGATGTATTCGGATCAAGGAGATGCGATTGCGGCGAACAGCTTGATAATTCTCTTATGATGATCGAAAAAGAAGGAACAGGTATTTTACTTTATATGAGGCAGGAAGGAAGAGGCATCGGAATCGTTAATAAACTTCTTGCTTATTCGCTTCAAGAGAAAGGGCACGATACAGTAGAAGCGAACGAGGCACTTGGATTTAAGGCTGATTTGCGAGATTATGGAATTGGTGCACAAATTCTTAAAGACTTAGGGGTAAAAAAGATGCGGCTTATTACAAATAATCCGCGCAAAATTAAAGGGCTTAGCGGGCACGGACTTGAAATAGTAGAGCGTGTATCGATAGAGATTCCAGCATCGGATTCAAACAAAAAATATCTCTCTACGAAGAGAGACAAATTAGGACATTTTATAAATCTAATAGAGGTAAATAATGGCTAAAGTATATGAAGGCGTTTTATCAGCCAAAGGATTAAAATTTGCGATTGTAGTAAGCCGATTTAATGAAATGATTTCGAGCCGCCTGCTAAGTGGTTCGCTCGATTGTCTCGAAAGACACGAATGCGATCCAGATGATATTGAAGTTGCATGGGTCCCCGGTTCATACGAGATTCCATTAGTGGCAAAAAGATTGGCACAATCGGAAAAATATGATGCAATTATATGTGTTGGGGCAGTAATTCGAGGCGGCACTCCCCATTTTGATTATGTAGCAAATGAAGTTTCTAAAGGTGTTGCTCACGTAGCTTTAGAAACCGATATGCCGATTATTTTTGGAGTTTTAACTACTGATTCTATCGAGCAGGCAATTGAAAGAGCTGGCACAAAAGGTGGAAACAAAGGTTGGGATGCGGCACTTTCTGCAATCGAAATGGCAAATTTATTTAAGCAAATTTAATTGGTAATAATTAGATAGATTATTCTTCGAAATAACGAGGGCGAGTTTCAATAGGCATATCGTTTTAGAGAGAAATTTTATATTGGTTTGATTTAGAGAGAATGTTATAATTTATTAACTAATAATGGATTAAGAAAATGTTTGATAGAAGGAATTTTATTAGGACATCAGTAATGGCTGCTGCAGGTATAGCGGCTTCAGATACATTACTCGCAAGACCGCTTACCGATCTTCAAAACAAGCCAAAGAAAGCCAAAAAAGGAAAACCACTTAATCCATTAGCACAAAATGGTGCCGGCTTAAAAACAATTCTTGTCAAGGGTAGAGTAACTTCGGTTGGCTATCCTCTCCATGATGTAGTAATCTCCGATGGATTAAATTGCACTACTACAGAAAAGGACGGCACCTATTCTCTGCTTACTGATACAAGGCGAGAATATTTATTTATGTCTATTCCTGCTGGACAAAAAATTCCGGTCTTTAGTAATTATATACCTGAATTTTCTTTTCCAATAAGTAAGATTGATGAGAAAGAACCCTATGTGGAATTCAGAGTAATCCCTGAAGATGGAGACGATAAAAAGCATAATTTTCTTCTATTAGCAGATCCGCAAGTTTTAGATAATAGTGATATGATGCGGTTTTATAGCGAAACCGTTTATGATATAAAGAACTTTATAAATGAAGAAAAATTAACTAATATATTCTCTGTCGGGTGCGGTGATATTGTTTATGATCATTTAGAATTATATGATCAGTTCAAACAATATTATTCAATCGCTAAAACACCCTTTTTTGCTGTACCTGGCAATCACGATACGGATAAGAAATCGCAATCTGATGAGGGATCTTCAGCGACATTTCAAAACCAAATGGCACCGCGCTATTACTCCTTCAATAAAGGAGAGGTTCACTATGTAGTATTGGATGATGTGTTCTATCATGGTTCGGGTTATATCGGATACTTAGAAAAAGACCAAATGGATTGGCTAAAGAATGATTTAAGCTATATTCCTAAAGGAAAAACGGTTATTCTTTTTACTCATATTCCTCCATTTAATACCGAGTATGTGAGATTAGGTGAATCCAAACCGGGAGTGAGCACGGCACTGATGAACCGAGAAGGATTATATCAATTATTGGAGGGATATAAATCCTACATCATCACCGGACATATGCACGAAATGGAATTCATTAATGACGGAGGAACGGAAATCCATGTCTGCGGTGCTGTATGCGGCGCTTGGTGGACTGCCGATATCTGCGGCGATGGAACTCCCAATGGTTATATGGTTTATTCGGTTGATGGCGATAAACTTACATGGCAATATAAAGCCACTAAAAAGCCATTTGATTATCAGATACGAATTTTTAATGAACTCAATACAGATAAGAAACGAGTTTTAGCAAATGTATGGGGTGCGAATAAAGATTGGAAAATTTATCTCTATGCAGATGGCGAGAAGAAGGGTGAGATGACACAGATTTTAGATAAAGACCCGCTAAGTCAATCACTTTTTGATGGACCGGAACTTCCCAAAAAACATAAATGGGTAGATTCATATATTAATTATCACATGTATGAGTTTAAGCTCGATACGGCAGTGCAAAATATTGTAGTAGAAGCGGTTTCGGATCAAGGGAAGACATTTACTCAGACGTTATAAATGTAAAATTATCCTAATCCCTTCAATCCCGAAGCAACAATTAATTATCGGCTTCTAAAATCGGGCAATGTTATAATAAAAGTCTTTGATATTTTGGGTAAAGAGATGTCTGAACTTGTAAATGAAAGAAAAGAAGCGGGATATTATGGTATAAAATTTAATGGTAGTAAGCTTCCAAGCGGAATGTATATCTATACACTTGAAGCAGGCAATTATCGTGCAGTAAAAAAGATGACTCTACTAAAGTAAATAAATAGTTTATATTAAGAATAACTGCCGCCTCGAAAGGGGCGGCTATTTTTGCAATTAATTTAAATACTGCTCACCCGAATAGATAGTATTAAAAAATTTTTTTATTATAAAACCATACTTAGAATTGTATTCTTATTTTTCTAAGTTGACTTAAACTTTCGACTTTCCCTTTTAATCTTATTATATAAGAGATTACTTTTTCTCTTTTCTCTCTTTTCTGATTTTTTCTATTCGGTCGAAATTAAGTATCGGCGTAGGTCCATCCTTCGTAACCACATACGCTCCGAGTAAATTAGCATCTTCGAGCAATTCCTCATTTGATTTATCCTGCAAGAATCCTTTTATTAATGCGGCAAGGAATGAATCCCCTGCTCCGACTGTATCTCTAACGGTTACCTTAAATCCGGGATCTTCTACCCATTCATTATTACGTAATAACGAAGCACCATGTGAGCCACGTGTTACACAGACTATCTCACAGCCAAACTTCTCTCTAATTCCGATAGCAGCTTCATGAAGATCACTTTCAAATCCATACCATTCTGCTAATTTTAATATCTCAAGATCATTGAGCTTGCATATTTTTGTTTTGTAAAGTGTATCGCTTATTATATCATGATTATCGTAAGGTGGACGCAGATTAACATCGAAAATATTTATTTTATTGAGATCAAGAATTTTTTGAATCGTTTCTTTCGATTTCTTATTCCTTTGAGCTAAGCTGCCGAATACTATAATATCTGCTTTTTCGGCGGTCTTCATAAGCAGATCATCAGCTTCAATATAATCCCAAGCCGCAGGGGCAACTATTTCGTAAAATGCATTCCCCTCTTTATCGAGCGTAACATTCACTAATCCTGTACTAAATAAATTATCCACTTGAAAATGATCAGTCGAAATCCCCTTTTCATTTACACGGTTATTTATAATTCTTCCGAGAACATCATTTCCCACTCGAGTAACAACCGAGACATCGCACTTAAGACGATGAAGATGGCAAGCTACATTAAAAGGTGCACCTCCTAAAAACAGTCCATTCGGGAGCGAATCCCATAATATTTCACCGATACATAATATTTTTTGTGCCATTTTTTATCTTATTTTATTCAATTCACAAATAAACCCATTTTATTTAGTAACTTCAATATTAGAACTAATTTATCGTTTGATTTGTTCTATTTATGTGAATATGTTTCTATGCAAACTTCTATCTTTGTATGAGGGATTCAAACACAAATTAAACTATTTAATAACAGAGGGAACAGATATGAAAAAAAAGCTCATCTATTCTATTCTAATGTTTTTGTTTTTATTTACAGGAGTAGTAATGTCACAAGCACAAAAATTGCCACCAATAATTGATATCGAACTATTTTTTGGCGATCCACAATTATCCGGTGGACAATTATCCCCCAATGGCGAGTTTATTGCATTCCGCAAACCATATAAAGATGTTATGAATATATGGGTTAAATCAATAAGCGAACCATTTGAGAATGCTCGTCCAATGACAGCAGACACCAAACGCCCGGTAACGAGTTATTTCTGGAGCCGCGATAGCAAATATATTCTTTATTCACAGGATCAGGGAGGAGACGAAAATTTTAGAGTTTATGCAGTTGATCCTAAATCAGTACCCGAAAGCGCAACAGGAGTACCTAAAGCAAAAGACCTTACACCTCTCGAAAAAGTAAGAGTCTATATTATGTCCGTCCCAAAAGAAACTCCAAATGAGATTTTAATTGGATTAAATGATCGCGATCCTCAGTATCATGACGTTTATAAACTAAATCTAACAACAGGTGAAAGAACCTTACTTCTAAAAAATGAAGATAAGTTAGCAGGATTTATTCCTGATTGGCAGGGAAATATTAGTCTTGCTATCAGACAAACCTCTGATGGGGGTACAGAACTTCTTAAAATTAATGGTAAAGAATTAGTTCCTTTACTAACCGTTAATAATGAAGAATCTCTCGGTGTAGAAGGATTTACACCGGATAATAAAAAGCTTTATTTGAACGTTAATAAAGGTGCTGATGTTGATTTAGCGCGTCTTGAATTAATTGATTTAGCTACGGGTAAGATTGAAGTGATAGAATCCGATCCTGAAAAACAAGTCGATCTCGGCGGAGCTGTGTTTTCTGATATAACACATGAATTCGTAGGTACAACTTATACAGGCGATAGAACTCGTTACTATTGGAAAGATAAATCTTACGAAAAATTATTTGCTGACCTAAAAAAATTATTGCCTGATGGCGAAATTTCTCTAACATCCATGACAGATGACGAGCAATTACTTACTGTAGCCGTTGCAAGCGATGTTGATCCCGGTTCAGTATATTTATATGACAGAAAAGCAAACAAAGCGGAATTACTTTATAAATCACGACCAGATTTACCAACAGAACACCTTGCTCCAATGGAGCCGGTTAGATATACAGCGAGAGATGGTGTAGAAATTCCTGCTTATTTAGTTGTACCAAAGGGGCTGGATGCAAAAAATCTTCCTACAATAATTCTTCCTCATGGCGGTCCATGGGCACGTGATTATTTTGGATATAATTCATTAGCACAATTTCTTGCTAATAGAGGGTATGCGGTTCTTTCGCCTAATTTTAGGGGCTCTACCGGATACGGTAAAAAATTCCTTAATCTTGGAAACAAGCAATGGGGAACAGGTTCCATGCAGCACGATTTGACCGATGGCGTAAAATATCTTGTAGATAAAGGAATCGCTAATCCTAAAGAAGTTGTAATTATGGGTGGGTCGTATGGCGGTTATGCTACTTTAGCAGGTGTTGCCTTTACACCTGATTTATATGCTGCCGGTGTTTCTATCGTAGGACCATCGAATATAATAACATTATTAAATTCAATTCCTGCTTATTGGGAACCGATGGTAAAACAATTCCACGTAAGAGTGGGCAATCCAAATATTCCAGAAGAAAGAGCGATGCTAGAAAAACAATCACCTCTTAATTCTGCAAAAAACATCAAAGTGCCTTTGCTTGTAATTCAAGGTGCAAATGATCCAAGAGTTAAACAAGCTGAATCAGATCAGATAGTAGCTACATTGCGCGATTTAAATCGTAACGTGGAATATCTCCTTGCAAAAGATGAAGGACACGGATATGCAGGTAAATTGAATCGTCTTGCAATGTTCGCACGCATAGAAAGATTTCTTGCAAAAAATATTGATGGCGGAAGATTTCAAGAAGATATTAAGCCGGAGATTAAATCTCGTCTTGCTGAATTGACAGTTGATATTAAAGATGTGAAGCTACCCGAAGTTGATAAAGGAGCAGAAGAGAAAGCAAAATCAGGAGACCTTCCTGAATTTAATTCTGCAAAAATAAAAACAGGAAAAATGAATTATAAATCTTCTCTTTCGATGATGGGTCAGAATATCGATTTCGATTTTGTTCGTGAAGTTAAAATCGATGCCGGTAATTTAATGGTAACTGATGTAGCCAATACTCCGATGGGAAGTATGACGGATAAATATGTAATTGATGCCGCAACTCTTTTGCCTATAAGCCGTTCGACTGAACAAATGGGTATGGAAGCCGTAAAACTTGATTATACTGCAAAAGGTGTAAAAGGGTTTATGATGGGTATGGCTGGTAAATCTGATGTTGCAAAGGATTTCGATGCACCAACTTTATCAGATGGAACTAATTTTGAACTAGCTCTCGCTTCACTACCTCTGGCAGAAAGTTATAAAACTCATTTGCGTTATTTTGATGCTAATGGACAAAGTGTAAAATTAGTTAATGCCGAAGTAAAAGCAATTGAAGAAGTAACAATAGCAGGAACAAAATATAAAGCATTCAAAGTATCCGTAATGGAACTCGGCGGTACGAGTGAAGATTTATATTGGATTTCTGACACTGATCAGAGACAGACACTGAAATCTGAAATAAGTATGCCTGCATCAATGGGCGGCGGCAAAATAGTAAGTGAGCTGAAATAAAATTTTCGGATTAGCTTCACTTGCTTCGTTCTAAGAACTTTTTGCATAATGAAGGCAGAACTGAATTGATGTAATTTCAATTGAATGCTGAAAATTACGGAGTTCAATAGAGCTATTTCAATAAACCTAACTTTGAATAAACAAGTATATTACAGCCGGGTATAATTGCCCGGCTTTTTTTATGCATTTATTTCGAGACGAAAAATATTTTTTTTACTTCCGGAAAATTTGTGAAATTATTTCTCTATATTTTTATGGATAAAACTAAATTCATTGGAGTTCATAAATGCTAATAAATTTATCGAATCATCCCTCAAATAATTGGATGCCCGAACAGTATGACGAGGCACTCCGTCAATATAGCTGCATTAAAGATATTGGCTTTCCATTTATTGATCCTACTGTTGATGAAAAAGATGTTTCTGAATTAGCAGGAGAATATTATTACGAAATAATTGATCTATTGATTAAGTATAACTCTCAAAATTGCGCTGTTCATTTAATGGGTGAACTTACATTTGTTTATATTTTAGCTAAAGCTTTGAGAGAATCTAATGTGGAAGTAGTAGCTTCAACAACAATGCGCGATGTTTATATTAATGACAGAGGTAAAAAGATTAGCACCTTTAAATTCGTGAGATTTAGAAAATATATTTAGTTACAAAATTTGTTTGATTTGTCTTTTATAAAAAAGACAATTTTTAAAGCATATTAAATAATTCAATGACCGGGAATCAGGTACGAAAATGAATATTCCATATATTACTTACTCGCAATTTAATTTTACTATTGAGTTTTTAGAATATGCAAAACTTCCACCATATAAAGGATCGATGTTTCGTGGTGCATTTGGTTGGGCATTTAGAAAAGCTGTTTGTGTAACTAAAGAAAAGTCTTGTGAGGGATGCGACCTTCATCAGATGTGTGCCTATTTCTTGGTTTTTGAAACTGAAATTCCCAAAAACAATCTATGGTTTTTGAAAGGTGTAAAAAAATTATCCCACCCATTTACACTTCACCCACCACTTGAACAGCGTCGAGAATACAACAAGGGAGATATTTTAAATGTAGGACTTACTCTATATGGAAATTTTATTCCTCTTTTACCTCATTTTATTAAGACATTCGCTGCGATGGGAAATGATGGTATAGGTGTTGATAGAAGAAAATATAAACTGATAAAAGTTACTAATAGTATTGATTCGGATCATTCACTAATATTATTTGACAATACCTCCTCTCCAATCAAAAAAAATTTCATAATTAAATCAATTGATATGACTTCTGATGAAAATAACGTTTCTGGAATTACATTAGAGTTTATAACACCTGCCAGATTTCAGAAAGCCGGCAAAGTTCTTACCCATGCATCGAGTATAAATTTCGAATTGATTTATAACGCATTACTTAGACGCTATTTTACTATTTCAAGGCTGTATTGTAATGGTAATGATGATGATTATCCCTCTCCTATTGATGTATCGGGGATTAATATAAAAAGTAATAACCTATATTTTCATGAAATGGAGCGTTATTCATCTCGTCAAAATAAAAAAGTAGAACTTGGCGGATTTATGGGAAGTATTTCTTTTTCGGGTGATTTGGCACCATTTATATCTTTGTTAAAAGCTGGCGAGAAAATTAGTATTGGCAAAAATACAGTCTTCGGACTTGGTAAATATAAAATGGAAATTAATCAATGAAGGTACTTTTTCAGTTAGTAAGCGGACAAGTAATACCAAACATTACGGCGCATGATTATATAAATCCAGATGAAGTTGTCTATTTCTATACAAAACAATCAGTAAAAGAATTGAATCAGATTACTAATACATTAAATCAGAGTTATAAACAAGTAGAGATTGATGCGTTTGATTATAGTAATATTTATAATAAAATAAGTGAAGCACTAAAACTTTATTTAAACTCTGATACTGAAATATGCTTAAATTTTACAAATGGCACGAAAATAATGTCAACTGCGGCTTATAATCTATTTTCAGAATTTAACCTGAAACGCATTTATATAAATTCAGAAAACTATGAGATTTTGGAATTTCAAAATCATTTTCCTGTTAAATCAAATACAATAAACTCACTAATTGATATTGATGATATTTTTTCTTTGCATGGACATAAAATTAAAAGTAAAACAGATCCTGATTTAATTTTGATTAATGATAATTATAAAACATTATATGAATTTTTAAAAGATAATTTTAAATCTTTGTCAAGCAGTATATTAAATTTTGCGGCAAAATATGATAAAAATAAACTAATTAATTTTTTCAGATCAAATCTGATTATTCTTTTTAATAATAATAAAGTTAGTTTGACGCTTAAGAATAAAAATAATTCTATTACAATAAACAACGAAGATATTAATATTATTCAATTTTTGAGAGGCGATTGGTTTGAATATTACTGTTATCAACGAATAAAAGAACTAAATATATTTGATAAGCTATATATTAACGTTCAGATTGCATGGAAAAACTACAAATTCAAGACAGAGGTAAAAAATCAAATTGATATTTTTGGAATTAAGGGCACAATACCTTATGCAATTGAATGTAAATCGGGGAGTATTAAACAGGAAGCAATTGGACAGTTAGCTGCAATCAAAAATGAATACTTTGATCGATATACGAAACTTATTTTAATATCTTATTTTAATACCAATCCACAAATGATTGAAAAAACAATTGGTAACAATGACATTAAACATATTACAATAAACAATATAAATGAATTGAAAACAGAAATATTAAAACCGATATTAAAGTTACGCTAATTATGCTTACTTGCGATATATGCGGGAATGAGATTGAAAAGGCCATGGCATCATGTCCATTCTGTGGCGGGAATTTATCCCGCCGCAAGAATGCAGATAAAATAAGTTATCTTGAAACAATAAATCTGAAAGCAGGGATGCCGACAGTCGAAGAAGCTCGACAAAAGCTAAAACTAAAACTCGATACTTCAAAACATAGAAAATTAATAGCAGTCAAATTAATTCATGGTTATGGTTCGACAGGTAAGGGGGGAGCTATTAAAATTGGGATTCATTCATCTCTCTCAAACATGAAAAGGGATAAATACATTAAGGGGTTTATACCAGGCGAAAAGTTCGGTTCAATCTATACGGAATCAGAACTTTTTACAAGAAAGAATCCATTCCTAAAAAATGATTCTGATTACAATAATAAAAACGAAGGAATTACTATCGTAATTTTTTGAGCATAATAAAATACAGTCTCAAAAATTAAAACCTGTGCAAATAACTTACACAGGTTTTTTTATTACAACAATATCGACTACAGATTTACTTTCTATATGTTTATTTTTACTTCACTAATATCATTTTTTTAGTAGCTATTTTATTTCCCGCTTTGAAAGTATAGAAATAAATTCCGCTCGGAAGATTTTCAGCATTCCAAGTAACTTGATAATAACCTGCACTCTTCTCTCCTTCCACTAATGTAGCAATTTCTTTTCCCAAAATATTATATACACTTATTGTAACATAAGATGCCTTAGGTAATTCATAATCAATAGTGGTAGTAGGATTAAATGGATTAGGATAGTTTTGAGCAATCGCATATTCCTGTGGGAGTTCATCCTTTTTAATATCCATAAATGGATTAAATACCGTAAACATTGCATCACTCGTATCAGCAATACTATTACTAAATCTACTTTGAACAACTATTCGATATTTGCTCCCACCTGAAACCCACCCATTTCTTCCTATCTCCCATTGATAAGCTCTATCGCTTGAAGTGGAATCAACAACTAACATGTGAACATGATCTTCTCTATACAAAAGTATTTTCACAGCTTCATTAATATTATCGTTCCATTTGATATAAATTTTTTCTCCATAAGTAAAAGTCTCTCCACCATTCGGTTCCAATATTTTTATATATGGAGCCACGGTTGAGAAGCTTGCGTTTGTCCACTCACTTTCACCTGAGTCATTAATTGCCTTTACTCTCCAATAATATTTTTGTAAATCCTTAAGGGAAGGTATATAGTATTTGCTTTCATTTATGTTCTCTTCATTAACCAAGAGTTCTGAAAAATCTTCTTTCATGGAAACCTGTAAATTATAAGCAGCAACTTCACCATCACTATTCCATTTTAAAGTTACAGGTAAAGTCTGATTAACATTCCCATTATTTAAGGGATAAATAATTTCAGGCTGAGCAACTAAACCGATGCTAACGGGAAAAGCTAAAATAAATTCTCCGAATTTATTCATAGTTGCTTTTAGCTCCCCAGTAAAAGAATTATATGTAGTAACTAAAGGTAGAAATAACCCCTGCCCTAAGTTTTCTCTATGATATACTATCACTTTTGAAGGGTCAGCAATTCGATTAAACTTTTTCAAATCAATTATTAATTCTGTAGTTATTGAATTAATTGCTGAATTAGTAATATAAAATCGATATTGATAAACTAAAGGAGAATTTCCTAAAAACTGTGGATTAAAAGGTGCTAAATTAAATTTCTGTATATTTATTTTATTATACCCTTCTGCCGAAATATTTTTAATGTTCAAAGTAACGAATGTGCTATCGCCTGCTTCATTAAATACGTAAGTATTATTTAAAGCAATTTCATATTGACTAACATTTGCCTGTGGCTTTAAGAATTGTTTCGGATATTTTAGTGCGCGATAACTTATTAATCCTGATGGAAGCCAACTCATTTCAGAAACTACATTTTTATCCGGAGTAATTTCAGAATAGGCGGGACTTCCTCCACCCGAAGCGCTTCCCCATCCGATAAACATATTTCCATTTGGAAGATGTCTAAAACTTCCCTGGAACTGCGAGTAAATATCAGGAGTATGACGATATTCAAAAACCAATTCGGCTGTTTTATTTGCTTCATCTATTTTATATTCTACGACTCGTGAAAATTTTGCTGATTTCCTATCCGCTCCATTATCAAATGCAGTTATATTCCCATTCGGGAGCTGGCGAACATCATGAGTCCTAGAAAAATAGAGTGGTTTATTTGTTTCGTCTTCACCGATAAAAGTAAATTGATTATTTTTACCTCCGAGCCGCCAGATAATTTCACCAGTCTGCCTATTAATTTTAGTTATTTCGTTTAAGTTTCTTGAAGATATAAGAAGATTTCCATCGATGGTAAGTTCAATTGAATTAATATGAATTGGGTCGAAAGCGGCGAGAGTAGTATTAAAATAAGTATCGAGATAATTAAAATGATCCCAGCTTCTCCATTGAAAAACAACATTTTTATCATTATCAAGCTCTTGCATTACCGAGCCCGCAATCATTGCGTTTGGTTTTCCACCTTCTACATCATTGCTTAAATCAACCGGTTGCAAATCGTAACAGTTCATTATTACATGTCCATTAGGGAGCATTAGAAACTCATGAGAATCAGCCATATATCCATTTTTCATCTGATATGTATCGATATGAGTAAAATTAGAATCTAAAATTAAATAATTCGATTCACTACCACCCGCCCAACCATGAAGCGTAAGCTCTTCGGTAATTACACTATTTCCATTCGGGAGTAGATGAAAATTTTCTGATCCTTCTTCGGATTTATCATAAAATATTGGATTGCCATTATTATCAAGAATCATATAATAGTATCCAATATTCGCAGCAGCTGTCGATATAGTAAGGAAGGTAGCACCATCGAAAGCTTTACTATCATTAACGTTCATCGTTATTTGTGGGAAATCAGCAGGAACATCCACTATGCTTTTTGTACTCTTGTTATTTTTTGATTTATAGCTCAATTCGGGTCTATCAGAAAATTCATTTTCATCATCGTAATCTCTTCCTGCAAGTTTTTGCATTAATACTGGTTGTTCTAAGGAAGTAACTTGAAAACTATACTTAAATGGTTTTAATTCTTTTCCAAGTGTATTTTTAATTCCTCCAAGATACATAACCGAAATAATTTCAGAGGGAGCAAATTTATCTTTTGGATCGAATATAACGGTCTTTCTATCGGTCGATAAAATAAAAGTACCTTCATATTTTCGGTTATCTGAATATACTTTAATCCTTGCACTGCTCAGCGAAGCGGGATTAATATTATTCCCGTCTCTAAAAATTATTGTTTCTTCTCTCGAATTAAATTTTGATTCGGGAATGGGAGATATGTATTTGTATCCTATTACCGATTGGGACAATACGTTCGCTCCTGCAATCAGTATAAAAAATAAAATAGTAAAAATTCTTTTCATCATTAATTCCTGTATTTATTTTATCAATATCATTTTCAGTTTTGATAAACCTTTATTCTCAAAATTACCCGAAAGCTTTTCAATTGTTACAATGTAAATTCCGGATGATAAATTTACTCCATTGAAATTATATTCATATACACCTCCAGACGAGTGTTCGAATAATTCCCATGAAATTCTTTCACCTAATAAATTATATACTGAAAGACGAACAATACCCTCGGCTGGAAGTGAATATTTTATAATAGTATTAGGGTTAAATGGATTCGGATAGTTTCCGATTAAACCAAAGTGAACAGGTAATATATCATTTGGATTTTCGACATCTGCAAAATTATCTTCATTAAATATTACGTTATCAATAAGAATTGAAGGGTTATATCCTCCGCATTGAAATATTAAGCGGGCTTTAAAATCAGTATCATTAGTCATAGTAAATATATGTGTAAATGTTTTTTTTGTTTTACCAAGAGCCACTGCACCGATATGGCTGTAATCTTCATAATCTCCGCCATCTCTTGTTATGCGAGGATAAAAAACTCTCGTATCTCCTGCAGCAGCATCATATTGAAAATGATACTTCTTCCCTTTTACAACTGAAATATTTTTTTGTAGCAATTCAACATTCCAATCATTGACGCCGCCGTTTGTAATACTGAGAAAAGCTTCGTTATTGGAAGTCATTAGTAAATTAGCACTTGCCTGCTCAAAAGTTTGGAATATCCAATTATCCTTACCAGAGGAGAAATCGCCATTTAGCAGCATATTTTCTCCTGCCGGAATTAATCTTACAAATAGTTTTTCTTTATTAGAAAATTCGCTTCCATTTCCGGATGAATAAACTGCTTTTACAGCAAAAAAGTAATCTGTATTATTATCTAAATCCATAGTTTCAAAATAGGATTCTTTTGTATTGCCAATTTTGGTTAAATTATTTATTGCTTTACCTGCATATATATCATAAGAGATAACATCGGAATCACCGAATTTATTAAAAATTAGTCGCACTCTATCTGTATATGATTCGGCAACAAGATATGGGAGTGAGGCTTTCCCTATCAAGTTAAATTTGAATGCACGGTAGCAATGATATTTTTCCACAAAATCTAATTGATATACTTTTTCGCCCGAAGGAGAAACTTCTGAAACTTTTGGAAGTGATCCATCTGCCCAGCAGATTAATGTATTCCCGTTTGGCAGACGCTGAGCATTTCCCATCCAACTTGTATAATATTTTTTGGTGTCTTTATATTCCCATACTAATGTCGCCGTCTTTTTGGCTTCATCAATCAAGTATTCCACTGCTCTCGAAATATTTGGTGAATGAAAATTGCCATTATCGAATATTGTATAATGGTTATTACCAATTGATCTAATATCATGCTGCCAAGTAAATCCACCGAAAGAATCATTAATGAAAGTAAATTGATTATTTTTATTCCCGGGTCCGCCAAACCGCCAGATCGTTTCGCCGGTAGCTCTATTAATTTTTGTTACTTCGCTTAAATGTCGTGCGGATGCTACTAAGTTACCATCCTTATCAATATCTATTGCATTCATGTGAATATAATCGATGTAACTTGCAGTTAAGTCAATCCCAATCGCATCAGTAATTTTATAATTATCCCAACATCTCCATTCAAAAACAATATTATTGTTTTTATCTACTTCAACTACATGATTGCCAACAACTGTTGCATTGGTTTTTCCATTAAGAACAAGCTTACTCATATCCACTGTCCGCCATTCAAGACCAATCATTAAGGCATTACCATTTGGGTGAAGCATCAGTTCATGTTCATCTGTTCCATAGGGACCACATGTATATTCGCGAATCACGTTAAATCCCGAATCCATACCAAAAAATTTATCGTATCCATCTGCAAGCCTATAAGTCATTACACCAGTTGATTGTATCTTAAAATCACGTGCACGAGAAGGCATCTTTCTATAAAATACCGGAGTGCCGTCATGGTCAAGTATCATTATATAAGGTGTTCCACCCCAGTTATTCATATAGATAAACCCAGGTGCAGGGTTTTTATTTATTTCTATTTTTACTTCGGGGTAATCTGAAGGTACTGCAATTCCATTTATTGATTGAATTTTATTTGCATTGCCGAAGTTAGATTTTTTCAACTTTAATTCAACACTATTATCTGAGATTCCGTTAATTGAATCACGTCTATTAAATTCATAATGTAAAAATCTCTCTTTTGGAATTTCATTTTCTGCGATTGTAAAACTAAGTTCTACCGAAGGGAGTGGCGTGCCATTATCCGTTTGAACGCCACCTAAGAAATTAACTGATACTTTTTCTCCTTCAACAAAATCAGCAACCGGATCTGCAATTAATGTATATTCATCAGAAGATATAATTACATCAACTTTGTGCGGTCCGCTTTTACTTCCTAAAATTATAAAATTTTCAGCGGCAGTAATCTTATCAATGTTATTTATCTTCTCCCCAAAACGTAAAATAATATTACTCCCTTTACGGTGATAATCGGTATTCGGCTTTGGGAATATATATTGGTAAGACTGCGCTTCGACTGAAGAAACAATAAAAAGGAATATAATTATTTTACGAAGAATCATTACTGACCAATTATTTATTAGTAATACAAATATACCTATTTAATCAGAATAGGATGGAATTCGAAGAAACTAAAAGGAATTATTTAAATATGCCGGAGATTGTTGTACTGCAATTAGGACATTTATTGATTAATAAATCATTCTTTCTTACGCTATGCCAATCGCGTTCAATTAATGGGATTGCGCATTCGGGACAATAAGTCGTACTCCCTGCTAAATCGTGCACATTTCCAAGATAACAAAACTTTATTCCTTCCGAGAGGGCAATTTCTCTTGAAGAAATTAAGGTCGTATGCGGAGTACTATTTTTGTCTTTCATTTTGAAATCAGGATGAAATGCAGTAAAATGAAGGGGTACTTCATCACCAAGATTTTCTACAATCCAACTACACATTTTTTTTATCTCTTCGGGATTATCATTCTCTCCCGGAATCAATAATGTAGTTAATTCGAGCCATACAGCAGTTTCTTTTTTTAACCAAACGAGTGTATCTAAAACATCGGATAAGTGAGAAAAGGTAAGATTATGATAGAATTCTTCAGTGAATGCCTTGAGATCGATATTAGCAGCATCAATGTATTTATAAACATCTTTACGCGCTTCTTTATCGATATATCCCGCCGATACCATTACAGAACGAATTCCCTCTTCGCGCGCTAATCGAGAGATATCAATTACATATTCGCCGAATATTACAGGGTCGTTATAAGTATATGCTATCGAAGGCAAACTATTTTTTTTCGCAATTGAGACTACATCTTCGGGTGAGGCATAGAGAGAATTAACAGAATCATAACGTGCTTTACTGATTGACCAATTCTGACAAAATTTACAACCAAGATTACACCCTGCTGTTCCGAAGCTTAATATCTCTGTTCCAGGTAAGAAATGATTCAGCGGCTTTTTTTCTATTGGGTCGATTCCGAATCCCGTGGGTCTTCCATAACCAGTGGAATAAAGTTTGTCTTCAATATTTTCTCTAATAAAGCAAAAGCCCGCCTGTCCTTCGCCGATTGTGCAGTAACGAGGACAGAGTGTGCATACAATCCTCCCTAATTCATCTTTATGCCACCAATTCGCTTCTTTATACTTTGTTTTTTCGTTCATATTATTTCAAAACGTAGCCAGCTTCTTCTCTTCCTTTCTCCGATTAATCTTCCGGAGGCGAATAAAACTAAATCACCTTTTTTTACAATATGACTATCTGATAGAATTTGTTTCGCACTTTCCACTGCTTTTTCTTCGTCAGATATGTCTAACATGAAACTTGATTTAATTCCCCAAATGAGATTTAATTGACTTAAGGTATCAAAGCTATCCGAGAACACATATATAGGTGAAGAGGGGCGGTATTTACACACCACTCTCGCCTTCCCGCCAAAATGCGTAAAGACTACTATTAAATCAGCATTTATTTGGTCTGCCATTTTTGATATTGCTTTACCCGATGCATCGAAAACATTATCTAATGGTTCTTCGGGAATTTCATATTTTATTTTTTTTCTATCCGCAGGGTCAGCTTCGGTAGAGATAAGTATATTATTCATTATCCTAACTGCATCCACTGGATATTTCCCAATCGAAGTTTCTCCACTTAACATAACGACATCAGTCCCATCCCAAACTGCATTAGCAATATCGGACGCTTCGGCTCGTGTAGGAATCGGATTATTAATCATACTCTCCAACATCTGTGTCGCAGTTATCACGAGCTTGCCGGCAGCATTACATCTTCGAATAATATCTTTTTGAATAATTGGTACTTCCTGCGGTTTTAGTTCAACACCTAAATCACCGCGTGCAACCATAATTCCATCAGATACTTTTAATATTTCATCAAAATTATCTACAGCTTCTCGCTTTTCTATCTTAGCAATTATTTGTGCTTTACTTCCAAATTTATTTAAGTAATTTCTAAGTTCAACAATATCGTCTGCTTTCCTTACAAAAGAAAGTGCTACAAAATCCACACGATGCTTTAATGAAAATTCAAGATTTCTTATATCCAATTCGGTTAGAGACGGAGTACTAAGTTTCATTGAAGGAAGATTCATTCCTTTACGAGGCTTTAATATTCCCCCTTCGATTATTTTACAAATAACAAAACCATCTTTTACTTCAATGACTTCGAGATTTATCAATCCATCATCAACAAGTATAGTGTCCCCTATCGAAGCATCCTTGCTTAACTCTTTATATGAAGAAGATACTCTTTTGTTATCTCCGAGAATATCCTCGGATGTAATTTCAATCGTATCACCCGAATTGATATAATAAAATTCTTCTTTCAATTTCCCGATTCTAATCTTCGGTCCTTGAAGATCGATAAGAGTGGCAATAGGAAGAGATTTACTTACGCAGACCTCATGGATAATTTCGAAAATTTTTTCAAAATTCTCTTGAGTGCCATGCGACATATTAAGGCGGACTGCATCCAAACCGACATCAACCATTGCTTCAATTTTTTCTTTTGTGTCCGTAGCCGGTCCTAAAGTCGCTAATATTTTAGTTTTGGCAATTGTAGCCATTTATTTTCTACCCTTTATATTTTTCGATTGCGGATTCGATGATGGTTTCTGGACTCGCACTTTCTCCGGAGCTTTTACAACTTTTTTAGAAACAGGGACAGAAGACTTCTTTCCTTTAGAAACCGGAATGGCTTTGGAAGACGCCTCCCGATTAGATTTAATTGAGGTCTTAGAAACCGGAATAGCTTTAGAATCCCGGTTACTTACGGATTTTGAATTTGGTCTCGGCACGGGTTTTTTCACCGACTTCTTTTCGGATTTCGGTATAGGATTAGGCACAGGCTTTGGTCCAGGTTTCTTTTTAGGTGTGGGTTTCGGTATTCTCTTTTTCTTAGGAGCGGGTTTTACCTTATCTTTATCACCCGGATGATGAGCATGCGGTTTCTTCTCATGCTCGCCTTTTGCTGTTTTTCTCATCTCTTTGAGTTCTTTTTCAACTTCACCAAAAACAGTTCCTACCGGATAATCACCATGTGCATTTGCAGTTCCGGCTTCAACACTAAATAATATCTCAATTGCTTCTTCTACCTTTGCAACGGGAAATATATGAAATTTATTTTCCTTTACAGCATCAATAACCTCTTGCTTGAGCATCAGGTCTTTTACATTCTGAATTGGAATAATAACTCCATGCGAACCATCTAATCCTCTTTTAGAACAAACATCAAAATACCCTTCCACTTTTTCATTTACTCCACCAATCGGTTGTATTTCTCCTTTCTGGTTAACTGAGCCCGTTATTGCAATTGATTGCTTAATCGGTAAACGAGAAAGTGCCGAAGAAATTACACATATTTCAGTAATTGAAGCACTATCGCCATCGATCATTCCATAACCTTGCTCGAATACAATATTAGCATTAAAGGCAAGATTTAGTTTCCGTCCAAATTTTTCCTTAAAGTATCCGGAAATAATTAGCACACCCTTATTATGTGAACTGCCGCTTAAGCCCGATTCTCTTTCTACGTTGATAAATGTTCCGTTACCAAGAGAAACAGATGCTGTTATACGCGTTGGTTTACCAAAGGAATATGCATCACCGCCATAAACAGCTAATCCATTAATCATACCAATTTTTTTGCCTGTCGTTTCGATGAGTAATGTTTTATTGTCTAACATCTCTTGAACTTTGGATTCATATAAACCATGTCTCTCTCTTTTAGCAAGAAATGCTTGATCTACATGATAGTTTGAAACAGTTTTATCTCCATTATCTTTCGCCCAGAAATTCGATTCCCTTACTAAATCTGCTATATAAGCAAATCGTGTTGTAAGTTTATTTTGTCTGCCGGAATATTTCGCACCATATTCAGTTATTCGTGCAACAGCAGTTTTATCAAACTCCAACAATTTTTCCTGCTCTATTAATTTTTTTATTAATCGTGCATATTCAAAAATAGATTGTTCATTACGTTCTATCTCGTAATCAAAATCAGCTTTCACTTTGAAAATTTTATTAAAATCATCTCCATAATTAGATAATACTGAATAGATATAATTATTACCAACGAGAATAATTTTACATTCAATATCAATCGGTTCGGGCTTTAATACACTTGGAGAAAATTGATACATCGAAGCAAGATCCTGAATCTCTAATTTTCCGTATAAAAGAACCCGCTTCAAAGCTTTCCAAACACCATTTTCAGAAAATGAATCGAGTGCATTTAGAATGAGGAACCCACCGTTTGCTCGCAATAAAGCACCTGCTTTTACTTTGGTAAAATCAGCGTACCAACCGCCTCTTCCATCAGAAAATTTTTCTATCGTGCCGAAAATATTATTGTAAGTTGGAGAGGTCTCTAAAACTACCGGACATGATTTTACTCCAGTATTATCAAGTATAATATTAATTTCATACTCTTTGAGATAATCCACAACTAATCCATCCTGAGTCTCCTCGGTTGCGGGTTTTTGCCCTTTGAATATCTCAAGATTAGAGAGTATATCATCTTCCACTTCTTCTAAATAATTGATAATCTTTTCACTCTGATATTGTTTTTTAATTTCGTCCATAGTAATATGAATAACATTACCAACGAATGATTTTTCCAGCTCAAGAATTTTTTCTTGAAACGATTGACTTAGTTTAAGAGACTGTTTGAATACCTTAGCAAGCTCTTCCTGATAAGAAGAATATTTTTTAATAAATTGATCTGCCTGCTCTTTTGTAATTTTTTCCCCTTTTACAAATTCTCCGAGTTGCTGCATAAATACAGGTTCATTTTCAATAACAGCAAGAATTTCGGGACGAGTAAGCTCGCCCACCTTTACCTGACCAAGAGTAAAATTGTCTTTTTTAAGTTTCTCTTCAAACTCATTCATTATAGCCGATTGAGAAGAACCGAATTCTTCAAGTAATTTTTTCTTTTGACTTACAAATGGATCATTACTAAGAAATGAGGGTATTTTTTCCTGTAAAAATTTGATTGCTTTATATAATGCTTCTTTAAATTCCACCGCCTTACCGGCAGGAAATTCTAATAATGTCGGTCTATCCCTGTCTTTAAAATTATTTACATAAGCATAATCTTTTAATTGTGAGCAGTCGGGACTAATCGACTCCAACACTGATTTTATTGATGTAAACTTACCTGTGCCGGATAAACCAGTAACAAAGATATTGTAACCGGGGCTTTTTAATTCGACACCGAGCTTTAATGCTTTTAGCGCCCTTTCTTGTCCAACAATTCCTTCAATTGGTTTTAGATGTGATGTAGTTTCAAATTTAAAAATCTCAGGGTCGCAGACCCAACTTAATTCTTCCGGTTTTAGTTCCGTTAGCTTAGAAGCTTTTTTTAGAGGCATAGTTTTCCCGTATATGTTCTTTCAGTATTAAAATATACTGCTTTTATAGAATTTTTGTTTTAAATTTATATTTGGTATTGAATTTCCCTCCATTTTGGATTGGGAACGGTCTATTTATTTTAAAAAGTATAAAGAATGAAAAATATTTTTCCCCTTTTAGAAAATCCTGCATTTACAATTGAATTAAAAGAACAACTATTTTTATTAAAAAATAAAAAAGGCAAAATTGCAGTGAGCCAATTTTATGGTTCATCTAAAGCACTTTTTGTCTCAGAAATTTTCTCTGAAAATAACCATATACTAATTCTTCTTCCATCCATACAATCTGTGCACGAATTATCCGTTGAATTATCCCTTCTTGGATTTACTGATTATGTAATTCAAATTGATGATTTTTCAAAAGAATCTATTCAAGAGAGATTAACCGTAATCAGCAATAAAGAGAAGTTCATTGCACTTTCTACTTATGAAATATTAAAAATAAAGCTCCCCTCAAAGAATGAATTAAGCAATAAGACGACCACGATAACTACCGGGGGTGAACTTAGTTATGATGAATTAGTCGAATATCTTAATTTACTTAACTACAACAAAGAAAAGTTTGCAGAAGATCCGGGTGATTATGCAATTCGCGGTTCAATAATCGATTTCTGGTCATTCAGCGAAAAGATGCCCTGCCGTGTCGAGTTTGATGGCGATTTTTTAGAGTCGGTTCGGTATTTCGATCCCGATAGTCAACGTTCCTTAAATAAAGTAGAAAGTGTTACACTTGCTGCCATTATTGATACCACTGAAAGTAGTGGATCGGGAAATATTTTTAATTATCTCGATAGTCCGCTTGTATTTGCATCTCAATTCGAATTAACTCATTTCTTTTCTCCTTCAATTTCCGAAACCGAAGAAGAGAGTGAAGAGATAATAGAAATTGATGCTTCTATTAGAAGCGAACTTTTTGCAGATAAAAAACATTCCCAGTCAATAGAAGAAATACAGGAAACCCAAGAACCACTATTTAGTTTGGATGATCTCTTTGCACATAACAGCCGTTGGATTATCGAAGAAGAATTAGAGCAAAGTGGAAATAGAATTAACCTTCAGATAAGCGAGATACAACCGATTAATTCTAATTTTGATCTGTTTTTTAATATCCTTACCGATCAGAAGAAAAAAAATAATCAAATTGTTCTTGCGGTAGAAAACGAACTTCAAGTAAGGAGATTAATCGATCTGCTTTCTGAATACAAAGAAGAGCTCTCGGAGATGATATTATCGGGGAATATTAAGATCACTGTATTCCCAATTAAAAGTGGATTTTATTCCAAGCCGGATCGTTTATTCCTCGTTACCGATTATCAGATTTTCAATAAGCCTTACCGGACTAAACTGCCCGGAAAATCGAAGGTAAAGAAATCGCGCATTAAGGACTTAGCATCAATAAAGAAAGGCGATTTCGTGGTTCATCAAAATTTCGGAATCGGTATGTATGCCGGTTTAGAAAATATTAAAATTGGTGATATCGAGCAGGAATCTATTAAAATTCTTTATGCGGAAGGTGGCGTTGTTTACGTTAACCTAAATTATTTTTCATTAGTAAAAAAATTCTCTCAGAAGGATAATGTTCCGCCGAAACTTTCATCGCTCGGAAGCGGCGAATGGAAAAAGACTAAGAAAAAAGTAAAAGCACAGATAAAGGAAGCTGCACGTGAATTAATTACCCTTTACGCAAAACGAAAATCAGCAGAAGGTTATGCTTTTAGCAGCGATTCCATTTGGCAGAAAGAATTAGAAGCATCTTTCTTTTATGAAGATACTCCCGATCAATCGAAAGTAACCGAAGAAGTAAAAAGCGATATGGAAGGAAGAAATCCAATGGATCGGCTTGTATGCGGAGATGTGGGATTTGGTAAAACTGAAATTGCAGTACGTGCCGCATTCAAATCAATTAACGATGGGAAACAAGTTGCTTTACTTGTGCCGACTACCATTCTTGCCGAACAGCATTATAATACATTCAAAGATCGTCTCGCTCAATTCCCAGTTAGAGTTGCGGCAATGAGCCGCTTTCAAACAAAAACTCAACAGAACGAAACCGTAGAAAAACTTGAGAAAGGTGAAGTCGATATTTTAATCGGCACACATCGCATTCTTTCAAAAGATATAAAATTTAAAGACCTTGGATTGCTCATTATAGATGAAGAGCACCGTTTCGGAGTGATGCATAAAGAAAAATTAAAATCACTCAAAGCCAATGTTGATTCGCTTACACTCTCGGCTACGCCAATTCCTCGCACACTAAATTTATCGCTACTCGGTGCGCGTGATCTTTCTATTATTGCAACACCACCACCGAACAGGCAGCCAATTTATACAAAAGTTGATGTATTCGATATTAAGAAAGTCCGTGAATGGATAACAACTGAAATTAAAAGAAATGGTCAGGTATATTTCGTCCATGATCGCGTCCAATCGATTGAAAAAATAACTGGTTTTTTACAAAAGTATATGCCTCAAGTTTCGTTCGGTGTCGCACATGGACAGATGAAGCCCGCTCAATTAGAAGAAGTTATTTACGATTTCTTAAATAAAAAATATCATGTTCTTGTAGCTACAAAAATTATCGAATCGGGACTTGATATACCGAACGTAAATACAATTATTATAAATCGTGCAGATCGTTTCGGTCTCGCTGAGCTTCATCAATTAAGGGGACGTGTAGGCAGAAGTGATAGACAAGCTTATGCTTATCTTCTTGTTCCATCATTGGATTCAATTTCTAAAAAAGCCGTAAAAAGATTGCAGGCTATAGAAGAATATACTGATCTCGGTGAAGGATTTAATATTGCAATGCGTGATCTTGAAATTCGCGGTGCCGGTAATCTGCTTGGAACTGAACAAAGTGGAAATATTGATTCAGTCGGGTTCGACACTTATATGAAGCTGCTTGATGAAGCAGTTGAGGAACTTAGACAGGATGAATTTAAAGAGGTATTCAAAGACCTACCGAAGCAGATCGAAAGAAGCGAGCCAACAATCGATTGCTATTTTGAAATCGGAATACCAAAAGGTTTCATGCCCGATCAAGCAGACCGTCTCTCTTTCTATACTGCCCTCTTTTCAATTATGCGACTCGAGGAAGTGGATGAAATTAAGGAAGAGATGGAAGATCGATTCGGCAAAACTCCACCGGTTGTCGATCGTG
>Ga0172380_10002067_pt1 | contig 32584 bp, 61 predicted proteins | sample Leawe162metaG_FD_119747 | JGI IMG/M metagenome (GOLD analysis project Ga0172380, IMG submission 119747) | Leachate microbial communities from a municipal landfill in Southern Ontario, Canada - Leachate well 162 metaG | ecosystem: Engineered > Solid waste > Landfill > Unclassified | place... | reverse complement strand
GCGGTTTCGTCGTTTGTGTCGCCGTCACAAACCCAATTTTGGGCCTGACACTTCGGACACCATGTCTGATACCAAGTTTGCATTATTGCACAATCTCATTAGCTTCATGCATAGTGTCATCGACGACTTTGAATTCATACAGATGTCCGTCTTCGAGCTTACCGTACAAATTCATATCTTCGACTTTGTAGACGGTGACTACGCCTTCTTGTTTCATGCTGGCACGCATGTTAAGTTTCTGCGAATGTGAGAATGCATAGTGCCACGACTTAACGCAGACGCCTTGCTTTGTGACGAACTTCGACGTAACTGATGCAGGAAGAGGGTCAACGATTCCAGCATTACGACGAGCCGCTGCCCGAGCTTGCTGAATAGCCGGAATCAGAATTGCGATCAGGGTGGCGATGATCGCAATGACCACCAGCAGTTCAATTAGTGAGAAGCCTTTTCGCTTGATCATTTTTTCGTTTACCTCCGGATGATTCCAGTATTCCAAAAAAGAAAAAGAAACAAAGTGGTGGCGGGAGAGGGTCAAACACTCGCTTAAAATGCCGAACCTTACCTGTTCGGTCTCGAAGCATGTAGTGTCGAATTCTACGACCTTTTGCTCCGGGTTCATTTGCAACGGTGAAGATTTTTCCGCCGTAAATACACCGCAGGATCACTGCCCAACAAAAGCAGTTTCCCGGCAATACAATACGCATCAGACTCCCTTCTTGTCTTGTCCTCTCTGTCTAGCTTCGAACTTCCATCGGTCGAAGACAGTACCCATATCCTCCTTAGCTGTCTGCTGAATGACTTGACCTTCTAACATCCCAATGGTCATGACAGTCAGCAGAAGCCGGACATTCTCGGTTGGGTTGAATCGATCCGGTCGGATTGCCGTCACGAAGACGACTCGTTCACGGCCGGAATTATAGATAGGGAACTCTAAGGTGTCAGCATGTTTTCCATACGCTTTCTTGACGGTCTGAATGAACAAAGAATTTGTGACATAATTCCCTTGCTCTACTGCCGTCTTCCATGCTCGGTAAATGTTGCCGTCCAGTTTACGTGTCATTGTTCGAACGACATCTTGGATATCGTTGATGAGACTGATACAGGTTGGGCATCCGTCTCTACAACTGCTCAGGTGAGCATATCGCTTCGGATCAACAACTCGCTCTAACCAACGCTCACGAGCATGGTGCGTGATATTGGTTCGTAACCCATAAAGCACCTCGGGTTTAGTTATTCGTACCATTGACGACTTGGTGTGTCCAAAGGCATGATCTCGAACCCAACTTTGTAGTTGGGGTTCCCAACCAGCTTTCGGGGCCAAATTATTTGATCAATACCCCAGCCCTGTTGGTTGATCCATTCAAGCTCAAACTCTCCAAGCGTCACACAGGCTTTCGGCCACTTCTTGTCGAAGTTTCGGACTCCAAAGTCATGAGCACGACCCTGATCAGGAAACGTTACAAGAGTTGGAACTGAATCCTTGTAGTAAACGAAAACGGGGGCGAAACCATTGCCCCCGCATTCGTCAAAGATTTGTTTTCGGGACATCTGCCCGTCAGTGTATATTACCGCAACATGTGTCATGTTGGCTCCTCAGAACTTGATCTCTTCGATGGAATCCACTTCCACGTCAAAGGAATAGGGAACAACCTTTTCCTCTTCCTTGCCATCCTCCTCGTAGAAGGCCAACCCCTCTTGCATAAAATAGTAGAGAGCTTCTTCTACCATGTTAATCACCTCTTCGGGTGTTGGTTGGATTCCGTCGAACGCAACCTTAACACCGACGAGATATTGTTTTTGATTGACGACAGGATTCTCTTCCAGATGCACAGGAGGCTCTGGAATTGGAAGTTCTTCGTTTGGTTTACGCTCTTTTGGCAAAGTTGTGGTTCCTCTGATTCGGCGTGCGGAGACGCTTGACATTCAGGACAGCGGCACCAACAAAATTTGGGTTTGATGTATACGGGCGGTCCGTAGAATGATCCGTACCAAGGATGCCACGGCAGTCGAGGACGAGATATGACTGTCCCGCAAACAAGTGTCACGATCCAACACTTGCCTTCCTGAACGGCAGTCACAACTTCCTGTCGGCATCTCATCATTCACCACAAACAAAAAACGTTCTCACAGGTTGAGAGACAATTGATACGCTCTTTTCGTAGTTTGTCAATCGATTTCTTCGTAGATTCCTAGTACGTCTTGATGCCTGAATTACTCGCTTCGATAGCGTCCAATTCAAAGGGTGCATTGCGATAACCGCAATGAACTACCTGATTCAGATACTCTTCAAGAAAACGAGCTAGGCCATAGAACTCGACTTGTTGAATATGTCGAAGTTCATGCTGCATCAACTGTCGTGAGTAACATCCTCTCTTGATGAGAATACAGTAACCCAGCGTCAACCCGGCTGCATGAGACGGGTCAAGGAATTGCTCAGCAAGCAATTCCAATCCTTGCGGTGGTGATGGCATTTCATCAACCTCAAGCACCAAGACTTGTTGTGGGTTGCGAACCCCAACAAGACTAGCCAAATCAATTTCGTTCGGATTGAGTTGTCGAGCACCGCCCGGTTTGCCCTGACTCTGATCAATCAAAGCAATTTGATCGAGAACCCACTTGTAGATTTGATTAAGAGAGTCAACAGTGAGCGGTGAAGAGTTCATAGGAATTACCAACTCAGATTTCTTAAAGAAGACCGGCGACCAATCGTGAGTTGAATGAGCGACACCGTAGCCACCCATGCTGCCCATTTCTTCCACTTGATTCGGACGCAATTTAACGAAAGTCCCGGTATAGGTACTGTTTTGGAACACCCCATTCGGTTCAATTGTGTCGAATCGAACAAGGCACTGATTGAGTTCTGCTCGAAGCCTGAGAAGCTCATGCAGTTCTTTGTCGAAAACTTCGACGCTTGCATAAATGGAATTAGACATGTCTCTAGCTTTACTAGAGATTTTCAAAACGACATCGTCTTTATTCATGATTGACCTACACAATGAACCAGTCGTCTACTTGTCCCGCAACGTCCGAACCAAATTTAGCTTCAATAGCATCCATGAATTCATTGATGGAATTGTCGCTGTCATTCAATTCAGGGTGACAAATATCAAGTTCAGTTCCGTCTTCCAGAATGAGTCGATAGGTTTTCATTTGCACCAAGGGGTTTCAATGTCCATGAGATCGAATCCGTCTTGTTCTGTACGACAACTCACAAGAATCGCCTTCCAGATCATCTTGCATTCGGTCGTATCAAGATTGACGGCTTGTTCTTGGTAAGCGTCTCGAACAAAAGTTGCACCGAAATTCTTGTAGCGAGCATCGTCATACTTGATCGCTTTGATGATCTGTTCGATTTTCTTTTCGTCGTACTTGGCAAGTTTCGCCAAAGTCTCTTCAACCTTCTTTGCTCTGGCCTTTGCCGCTAAGGCAACTCCAGCAAAAAGAAGAGCAATCAACGTAACCAACACGGCCAATTTCTTCTTCACAGTGAGCACTCCTAGTGGATGAGAAGATCGACAATCTCTTTGCTACTCTTTCCATTCCATCGCATGTTATCAAAAACTGGAATATCAGTGTAGCTACGGAATTCGTTGATGAACAGAGGTGAACCAGTACAAACTCCAGAAATGGCATCCGGAATGAGTCCGTATTGAGCTTTCATGAACTCAAGTCCACCAAGAACGCTGAGAGAATCTCGTCCTGCGAACACAAGTTTGTCGATTCGCTTGCGAAACGCTTCGTTCTTCAGGAGAATGGCAACTTCTCGTTGGAGGAGGCCGTCAGCGATCTCGACAACCCAAAATTTGTCAGGAGAGTTGGCGTACTTCAAATCGATCCGATCAAAGATCGACATGAGTTCTTCTTCACTGCTCATGTAGGTGGAGGGCCACCCGAGATAGGTGAAGTCGTTTACAATTTTTGCACCGGCATCCTCCATGCGAAGAATGTCTTTGAGAGAAGCGGTGCCAGTGATCTTAGAAGCACGAACTTCCTTGCCTTGCGAAGCCAAAGACCAACAGATGGTCGCAGCCGCATAGCTCTTTCCGGCATTCATGCTTGTGCCGACGACGACAATCATCTTAGATCGGTCTGGCTTCTTTTCCGTTGCCACAGGAGCGAATAGAGGGAAGTCTCTCGTATTCAGAACATTCCCATTGTCATCAACGATGTATCCCAAGAACTTAATCTTGGTCGGTTCAGCAATGGCCTCATTGCGAACCTTAACTTGACCTACAACACCGGAACGAGCCAGAAGATCGAGGGTTCCTTCCGTATGTTCTGGAATGAATCCTTCGTAGTAGTCTGGAGCGTAACGATTGCCCATCACAAAGACAGCTTTAGTGTCTGTATTGAGGCTGTGAATACGGCCATGCTTATTCTCAAGGTCTTCATGTTGACCTTTCAGAATAACCTTGCCGTAGACTAAGTCCCCAACTTGAGGTACTCTATCTTCGAATACATATTGCTTGATTTGCTTTGGTTCAATCGTGAACGCAGCACTAGGCAGAATGTATCCAGCGGAGATTGTCTTTGTGACGGGCATAATGACTCCTTCTTGCCGATTCGTTCACTGGTCGTCAAACGAGGCCGAATCCTCTCCGGTTCCAGCGAGATTGAAGAAACTCACATCTCCGAGAAGGAGGCTAAAAGTCTTCTCGGGATTACGCTTGAATTCGTGACGCCAAATCATGCACTTTTCTTTCTGCTCCGAGTAGCTTTCGATATTCGCACGGAGTTGTTCGATTCGAGGATCTTTGGCTCTCACGTTCGGATCTTGCAAAAGGGCAGACACATCAGTTCTAGCACTCGTCTCCATCGTTGCAAAACGAGTAATCTTGTGCTCGGCAGCAGCGATAAGTTCCTTGCCGAGATACTCAAACCGCCATGTGTCTCGGTTTGTGTTGCGATGATCATTGAACATCATACTGACTCCAAAGTTAGGAAGAAGAGAAACTCAGTCACCGAAATTGAAGCCGTTCTTTCGAAGATGCTCAAAGGTCGTTGACCGGATATCCTCTTCAGGAATTTCGGCAACAATCTTTGCATTGACGAACACGACTTCGACAGACGAGAAAGATCGCCCAAGTTGTGCGTTGCAGAACACCTGAAAGTGCGGATACACATCAGGCTTGAAATGATCTGCATCAGGCGGGAAGGACATGCCAGCTTGTTCAGCGGCGTTAACGAGCATTCCGGGAAAGGCAAACATAGACTAATCCTTGATGACGGTCATGCCGAGTTTTTCGGCAGACTTGAAAAATTTCTTGTAAAAGGCTTTACTGTATTCTTCGCTACTGGCGTTGCAGGGCCAATGCCAGTAGTCCAACGGCCCGATCATGTCGTCAACAACAGTCGGTTTGGAATTCACAAGCACAAACTCGATCAGGGTATCCGTAAGGACTTCCCGACCATAGGTATCCAGACCACCACTGAGGAGTTCAGCTTGAAGCCGAGTGCTTGCAGTGATGATAAGTCGAACGATCTTGGCAGGAATCTTCAAGAGCATGTGCTTGGCAGCGATCCGCTGCACTTCTTGAACATCCTTACGTTCGATGATGATTTTCATTGAGTGTCTTCCGGAGTTCTACAGGATCGAGTTCATGGTAAACGTAAGGGAGTAAATCTGGTCGATCTGTACAACTATCTCTGTCAAGGATAGAGACAAACACAAACTTTGCAACAGCAGCCACTTCCTGTATACCGCTTCCGGGTTTCTCACGGTGAGCCGTGACATTGATGCTGATTGACTTCTTGTGAACTTCAACAACCTCAGCGTGGATATGGATGAGATCACCCATATAACACGGTTTCAGGAATTGGACAGTGGCAACATGCGTCACTGCTGCCTTTGCAATTGGAGATGAATGAAGTACACGATTGGCCGCTTGTGCCGCAGCCATATCAAGGTGAGAGAAGAACGAACCTCCAAACACCAACGGAGACATATAATTCGTCTCTGTTGGCATGATGGTAAAGTTCGTGTCAAACTGTGTCTTCACTTGTACCACCAATTCTTTTCGTTGAAGTCAGAGGGTTCAAATTTCACCCCTCGTTCTTCGAGTGCTTTGATTCGTTCATCGGCGTCAGTCATCGCCCTATCAACTGCATCTTGAGTGATCCAGAATGAATGGGGGTCGCCGCCAACTTCTTTGGCAAAATAACCCTGACCTTTCTCGTGCCCACGAGAATCATTCTCGTAACCGAGACCAACGATCTTACAAAGCCGAGTTTGACCTTTTGACCAGTAAGAAGGCAGCGATACCTCCTCATTCACTTTCAGGATTTTACTCATCCCACTCCTCTTCAAAATCAATTGGTCTGAGGGATTCTGGTGGGTTGTCACAAACAATCCAAATGAATATACCCAATCCTAGGGCAACTCCGGCAACGAATAGCAACACGCCGATGTAGATAATATTGTCCATGTTACACCGATGGCAATTCGTCAACTTCTTCTTGTGTCATTTCCCGGAAGGAAATTTTCGGACTGAAGTCTTGGTCTGTACCTTCCACAGCCGAGAACAGGATATTCCCCAACGCTCTTCGAAGTTCTGCTGGCTCATCCAGCCATCCTACGAACACATCCTCACTATTGAAGGCGTGATCGTCGTAATAGAAGACCGCCGTTCTGACTTCCTTTCTGTTTTTCTGTACAGTCGCTTCGGAAAGCGGGAATGGTTCAAAGGAAGGGAAGGGAGGCACGACGTTATTCATCATGATTATTCCTGTACGGTGACATCCATGTGGTTGAAAGGCCCGAAGGCAAAGTAGACAGTCTTAGTTCGCTCGTCGCTCTTGTCCAACATTTGTACTTCGTACACCGTCACCGAATCGGAGTCAGTATACCAATACGGGCCTTTACGGAAATAGCACTCTTCGGCACTGATGAAGACACCATTGTTTTGGGCAACCCAATTCTCCATTTCGCTCCGAATGTGTCGTCTGTACCAGCCAATGCCGTATATCAGAGCAACGAGTAACAAGACCAGAAACAATGACTTCACAATCAGAAACATACTATCGTGGTGTCGCCGTCTCACTGCTCTCTCCTTGAAAGGAAAAACCCTTCGCAGGATTCTACGAAGGGCCGGGGCAATTGTCAAAAGCTTTGAGTCTCAAACACCTTCTCGACCTTTTTCGGGAGTTGGATCTTTGACGATTCCATATACTTCCCGGCCATAATGATCTTCGGGAAGATATTCTGTGATCGGCAAACCTTCTGGCGTTGTGAACAGTAAGCAATGGCAGAACTTGTATTCTTTCATTTCCTTGCAGGCACAAAGCCAATCTCGGCTGTTTTCAATTTCAGCCTTCTTGTCAGGATAGAAGTTACATGGACAAAGCGGGCGACCGACTTCATCCATATTCTCTGCCAATCCCACAATCACCGATTCAGTAATCGCCGAATCGGGATGTGGCGAAGTACCAGTTTTGTTATGGTACTTCGCCACGTAGGCTCGCATCTTCTTTAAGGATTGTTCTGAAGGCATCAGGAATCTCGCAGTTCTTCCGCAAAAGTTCTTTGAAAGCTTTCTGGCTTCGGTGCTGGAAACCAGAGAACAAGCTCTTTAAGAGCAGAAGTTGGAGAGTCAGAAGAATGAACAAGATTTCGGGGGCCGACATACTTGTTGTCAACATAGATCGCTCGAATCACAGTGCAAGCTTCCCGGATACGTTCACCATCACCATTCAAAGCAAGAGCAAGAAGTTTCTTGCCACACATTGCTTCTTTGAGTCCCGGATACCAATCCTTTGCAGTGTGCTCAGCATAATGTCGATCACAAAGCTCCGGGGTCATTTCGGTCGTCTTCATTTGTTCGATGCGGAAACCATCATCGAACAACATCGTAAGAATTGTTTCAGCAAGACCCCGATCAAAGGCGTCTGGCTTAATCAAAACCAACGACAACGGCCAGAACGGTGCTTGATTCGCAACAGGTGTTTCGATGTATTGCGGAACTTGGTTGGTAATGCGTTCTTGTGCGTCGTTCCAAGCTCTATCGTGCCAAGGCATATCAGAATCCTTCTTCTTTCCAGTTGACAATTGGTTCAGGAGGCTTACGGCCAATCCACTCGGATTCGAGTTGATCTAAATTGTAACTCCAAGCAGGATCATAATTGTCCTCTTCATTTGGGTCAAGTGGCCCTTCAATAAGAGGGTTATCCAATAGATGGGCGTAATTCAGTGGATCGAAATCTGGCGTTCCAAAAATCTCAATCAACTGTTTAGCATCAGTGACTTCGATCATACATTCACGATCTCTTTTTTAAGATCGGCTTGTAATTTCTCCTCGGCTTTTTCCTTATCGGCACATTCTGTGCAAACAACGAAGGCTTCATCGGAGACCGCCGAGTCCATGCATGCACAAGCGGCATAATGTGCCACAAGATGGCGAAGTCTGTCCAACTCTCTATCGGACAACTTCTCATGACAGAATTTATGGAATTCATCAATTTCATCGTCAATAAGCATCATTCACTCCTTTGGAAAGAAAGATCAACAGCTTCCGGAGCAACATCGTTGATCTCTTGAGCCAGAGTCACCTTTGTTGCATTCGCCGTCTCGTTCGAAAGTAGAGAAGTCACTTTCGAATACAAATTTTCTACTTCATCTGCATGCCAGTCTCCGCTAGTCACATTCTCGACAACAGCGGCAGCAATTTTACTCATATCAACTTTCATTCAACCTCCCACGGAAACACGACCCACTCGGAAGGTTTAACTTCTGCAAAGAACTCAGGCTCCTGCCTGTAATAAGAGGCATTTTGTTTCCACAAGAGCACGGCAACATCAGCAGATCCGAAATTGCTCTTAAAGAGACTGATTGTCAGGCCCGAATCGATCAGATCATCTACTAGCAAGCCATTAGGCTTCCAAATAAAATCATCCCGCTCAATAATTCCTGATCGATCATAGTTGCTGATCAGTACAGTTTTGTGCGGGACGCCAAGAGCTTTGGCAAGCGGAACGCTGACATGAATTCCTCCATTACGAATACCAACCACATAGTCGTATTTTTTGCCAGATGCGACGATCTTATCCAATAGTCTTTGGATAAGATCGTCGATTTGTGGTTTGGTGTAATGGAGTTTCTTCATGAGTTGCGTAAACGTGCTTGAAGGTCTCTGTCTCGACGCTCGTTTTCATCGATGACAGTGCGACGTAAATCCTGAAAGAGAGGCGGTTCACCCTCTCTATGTTCTTCTTCTATCTGATCCCCTATAAATTGGGCCGTGATAGGACGAATTCTTCGATATCCCCGTTCACAAAGAACGTTGCAAACGCTCTCGGTGATTTCCCGCCAAGTGATCTTCCAATCATTGGCTGTATTGAGGATTGCCTTTTCCACCGCTTCTGGAATTAGACTAATACAGTAAGCTTCCCAATTTTCTACTTCTGGTCCTTCCAGAATATAGTGAGAGAAGCCGTCCCATGTACCCCATTCAAGGAGATAGATCATTTAGTCTCCATGTGCTTTTTGTGGTCTAGCATACGTTGGGATTTTACAGCCTCTTCGAGCTTTTCGGCTTCGGCAACGTATGCGTCGTAATCGAAGGCAAAACCGAACTTTTGTGCAAGGGCACTCACAAAAGAACCGCTCTCCCAACAACTTTCAGGATATGTGCCATGCTTTGAATCACGCTCAAGGGCGAATGCCTTCAGGTCTTCAAAAGAGAGAGTGGTAAGGTGCCCATAAATAGCATGGGCGTATCCGGTTGGTTTATCAGTCATTGCGTTAACTCCATTGCAAGTTTTGGTTTTTCCTCGACAGGAACAATGTCATTCGTAGCCTGAAGGCTCTGAGTATAGACAATGCCTGTAATTTGTTCACGGTCAATAGATACAAACTCTGGATTTCTATCTGTACCCAACGATTCTTTCATGTATTCAATTGCCAAATGACCGTTCTTGGCAATGACACGAAAAGTTCCGACTACTCGACGCTTGCCGGTAATCCGTGTGGAATCCTGATCAATCCAAGTCGTTAAGGATTGATCGAATTCCATCTTAATGACATAGATTGAGTAATCAGAAAGATCCACGGTCAGGCTTTCTTGAAATAGGTGCCGTCAGCACCTCGTTTGCCAAGGTAGGCTTGATTTGCGACAAAGTACGCCGCCCACACGTCTTGATCGTAGAATTTCGTAATTGCATTATAGGCAAAAGGAACGAAAACGTCAATGTCGTGCGGGTACAAGTGGTTGCAGTCGATTCCAACGTTGATACTGTTGAGTTGGAATTTCCATGCCGAGTGGACATGCCCGACAAGATTAAACATGTCAGGTCGTGCTTGGCTGGGATAATGGGTTGCCCAAAATGACACCATCTTCCCATCGATCATCACATCAACCTGAAGACCTTCACCTTCTGGAATGATGAGTTCAAAATACTGCGACAACACTTCGTCAGAGAAAGGTTTATCGTGATTGCCTCTGATAAGGATTTTGCGGCCATTCAGTTCATCAAGATAGGGAAGATACTCTGGTTTCTTTTGATTGACAGCATCGCCAACAACAATGACCAAGTCATCGGGAGACACACGTTCATTGTGTCGTTCAATCAAAGTGGACATGAATTCGGCCGTCGTTAAGAACGGACGCATCATCAAGTCCATACGATCTTCGCCAAGATGCCAGTCTGATGTAACCCAACGTTTGGATTTATCAGTTCTCGGCCACAGTCCGGTCATATTCATTTGAGACGATCCAAACAGGAGGAGTATTCCATGCCCAACCAGACGAATTCAAAACAACATTCGAAGCTTCTCTCATCAAGTCTGGCAGATTGTTGAGAGGCTTCCGCTGAGCGTAATGCTCATAAAGTACATCAAGATAAAGGTTCTTCGGAGCGTTATCAGGACGCCCATAGAAAACCTTTCTCGCTTCCCGACCCATCCAAAACCCAAACTCCACATTGGTCGTGAAGGCAGGCATAGTTTCCAGTTGGCGAGGAACCCAAAATACAATAGTTGCAGCACGCTCAAGGCAAATTTGCTCCCATGCGATCTGATCGGTGTACTCAAACTTGACCGACCAATCCTTTCGCTCAGGAACCATGACCACTCCATCGTAGCCAAGACTTTCCAGAATTTGACAAGCTTCTGGACGCCAAGAAGGAACACCTTGAACTCTTGGCGTCGGCCCGGCCAGAAAGATTGACTTGTGAGGCCAATGGTCGATCTCGTATGGAGGCTCATCCGCAAAGATTGTTCTCATTTGGATTGCTCCTCTTTAAGAGCAAGTCCCAAGAAGGTGTGCTATGAAGGTGTTCAAAACCAAAGACCTGATACATTTCATTCCTTGTGGTTAAGAGCAGCAATCAAGGCGTCTGCTTGAGCGACTGCAAGTCTTGCTTTTTCTTTAGTATGATCCACATTGCTACCATGCCAAGGCATTGAGATACCATACTTCTCAAGTAAGGCAGTAGTAAACTCCAAAGCAAACAGTTCACGCTTTGTCAATCCGGTCTTTGAACTGTAAGTAGCAGCCCCGCCAGTAGACAGGGCTACATAATCCGGATAGACGGCAGAATCAGGAGTTGTAGGCATTAGTCGTGCTGGTATTCTTCTTGAGTAATGGTTCCGTCACGATTCACAGTCACAACGGTGTGATCGTTGAACAATTCCTTGAACATGCTGCTCTTGAAACACTTGAGAGCTTCCCGAACAACTTTTTCAAGGTTGTTGTGAGCTTCCTCTTTGAGACTGGCTTCTTCAAGTTCCTTTTGCAGAGTTTCAACAATGTCGTCTTTGTTGAGTTTCTTGAACTTGGCAATGTCCTTTTCGATCTCGTAGGTGGAACGATACCCCGGCTCTTCGCCGGATTCGTAAGAAGCGTTCCAACCATTGATATAGAGTTCGTCAACGTTCGCCCTGAAACGACAAACATCACCGTCATTGAAGTAAGGCGTGTACTGCGACCATCCAAAACTCTGAAGTTCCGGGAGTGCGTTGAACAACTCGTCGCAAACCTCTTTGAACATTCCTTTGGACTCATTGATGAATGCAGTTTTTGCTGCATTCATTCTTGCCTGCATTTCCTTCTGCTTCGCCTTGATACCCTGAATCAAATCGGACATGACAATCCTTAGTCAAGTTTGAGAGAGACAACATTACCTAAAATTTGAGTCGTTTGAAAGATCACTTGATTCAAGGCATCAAGTTCCTTGACCAACTTTTCCTTCTTACGATTCATGGCAGTCAGTTCGACTTCAAGTTTTTGCTCTGTAACAAAGCGAATCAGGAATTCGTCTGATTTCGCTACGATACGGAGATCACCATCATCAAATCGCAAAGAGATAACAGCGATATCGCCATCCTTTTTGCGAGGATCACTGCCGGGGAAGATGGCTTTATACTCTTCGGGGCTAATCCAAATCAAGCCCTTTTCATCGTGATAATCGGCCTCAGTCCACTGGTACAGTTCTTTGAGTTCCGATTCAGAATCAATAGGACATTCAAGACAGAAAGTCCCGGTGTGAGTTCGTTCACTGTAAGACCATTTGCAGCGATTCAATATGCCACGTTGAATGATCTCTTGAGCAACAGCTTTGTCATAAGCGACTTTGAGGGCAGATTCCTCTTGCCACATCGCTCGCTGGCGTGCCGCTTTCTCCTCACGATCTTTAAGGAACTTGGCTCTTACTTCTTCGAAGGACATGATTTACTCACTTAGGTGCGGCCAGACGGAACTTAGATGACATCTCGTTGTGGATCGGTTGGTACTTCTCTTTGAAGTAGGCCCAATCATAACGGCAGGCTCCTAAAATTTCAGTCCAAAAGTGATTCGCCGATGAAAAGTCCTGAATGGCTCCGGTCGTGGCGATTTGCGTTCCAAAGTCGAGAATACGCAACGAGTGGAACAACGATTTCCAGCCAATCATGTAATCCTTTTCAACTTCGAGCTTCTTTTTGGCCTTCACAAAACTGTGATTTGCTTTCTCTGAAATGCTCTCCCGGAGTTTGGAGAGATTCAATTTGAACTTGAAATGATCCGGAACCTTGTTGCCTTTGAAGAAAAAACATTCCAAAAATTGGATTTTGTGAGCATCCAGTTGCTTCTGGAACTCATCTTCCCAATAGAAGTGCATATTCAGATTTTGATGCTGAATTTCCTCACCGTTGTAGAACTTGTGCTTCGCTTTGTTCGGATGAATGGCGATGAAATCTATGTCACTCTTGTCCGTAGCGGTTCCGTATACGGTTGAACCGTATTGGAAAAACCACGTATCCTGAATGTTGTAGTATTCGGCGTATTCACTTAGGACTGTTTGCCACATTGCGGCGACTCCTCGTCATGTCGTGCGATATAATGTGGAGGATGGTTTGTCGATGTATGAAGCACTTCTCCACACTTACGACACTGAATTCTGAATCGGGTTCGGCCAGTATGGAAACTTTCTCCGGATTCTTCCATCAGAAATCGCTTCTGGAGTTCTGGACCTGAAGCCGGGTCGTAGCTTTTGTAGATGCTCATTTGCTCTTCAACTTTCGAATCATGACAATAACGATGATGGCAAGAATACCCAACACACAAATTTGTTCACCCAAGGCGACCTGCTGAGTTGTTTCTTGTGGGCCGTCATCCCAAAGGGTAACTGTATCCATTAGAATCCCTCTCTCTTCCAATCTACTTCAACGCAGGTTCGTTTTGGACGTTTTCTATAAGACACCGTAGCCAATGGTTCTTGCGGTCGATCAAATGCCCCATCGAAATATTTGTACACCACCAAGATTATGATCAACGGCCCATAAAACATGAAGCAGTAAGCGAAGAGCAAATTCTCGGCAAGTTCGTTCTTAACGAACGCAAAATTGAAAAGAGGTTTGATCTCTTCTTTGATCATTTCGCCGAAGGTGGCTCCTCTAAAATCCATCACGTTTCCAATCCACTTCATTAGTGGGTCTGGCTAGATTATCTGGTAGGCTTATTGCTTCCCACGGTGGAATCATCTCAGGCCGAGCAATCGCTGCTGGAGTCCAAATCCCCATGAAGGCATCAGTCGCTTCGGCGTATCTCTTACGTTTGGGTGGGGATGGTGTATCAAGACTTCGAATGAAGTTGAGTACATTGAGAATGAACCCGATCACTCGACAACCTCAGCATTACAATTATTGTATTGATCGGCTTTGTATTCTTCTCGAACATCCTTAACCTTCCTAGGTGGAGGCCCAAGGGCAATCAGGTCATCATCTTGAGCGATTTCCAAGATACGCTTCTTGCAGTCGATATAACAGCCATTGAAAATTGGCCTGCCGTTATGCTGAGCTTGGAAGCCAGCCTCCGGGAAAGTTGTTGAACTTTGAACTTTGACAATCATGTATAAATCCATCACTCGACAACCTCAACTGAATCGATGTACCCCCAAGAAGCGAAAATTCGGTTCTTAAACCCTTTTCGGAAAATCGTGTTCTTATTTGTCGAGAGTCGTGTAATTCGACCATCCTCAAATTCTAAAATGACATCCGAGCGATTGTCGATTGGATAATTCACCTCTTTCAGAACGCCTTCAATGTAAGGCGTTAGAGGTGGTCTAGGAGGTGCATGATTAGCCGGAGCAGGTTCACAGCCAGTCATGCCAAAAACAATCAACAAAGGGACAATGGGAACCAAAAACATATAAGCCAATGGCCCGCCTTTGGAAAACCCAATAGAAGCAACCATAACAATCTCCAGTACAAAAGTTGTAACAGTAAGTGATGCTCAAGCCATGCTCACGGACCGAGGGCCGTGAGGTGATGATCTAATTCTGGTCCTTAGCATTACATCTTAAGGTAATTAAGAGAGAGGGCGGAAAACCGCAAAAAATTGCCTCTCTCAAAGGCTAAGGGTGCGAAAAGATACCTTGACACGAAATACAGCCTAATTCCCTACTAACCAAGCTCCCTGTCCACACCACTCACGAAGTTGCCTTTCGGCTTCGTGGACATCACGGCATACGTGAGTTGAGGAGATTGGCCTACCTCGGTTTAAGACGACAGGGCACTAGCTTTTCGGTGGAAGCTGCCCCGGCACGGTGAGACCTACCCGCTCGTCTGGTTTTGTTGTTCGATGGCTACGGATCGAAATCCAATGACGGACTATATTAGATTTTTGGTCCAAAATCTAGAGTTTTTGGGACCAAAAAAATTCAGACTATACCTCTTGATTTTTCTGATGACATCATTTCTAATTCGCTTCTCAGTTTCAGTTTCATCAGGAGAGAAAACGTGGCTTCGAAGTTGAATCAGATCATCGCTGTCGCCAGCGGCAAGAAGACCAAGTCCAAGGATGCGGTCACTGAAGTGTACCACAAGCTTCAGAAGGCGACCCTATTTGACGGTATCAGCCGTAACTATCATCCTGACGATGAGGACGGGGAACGCTTTCCGTCCGAAAACAAGAACGTCCAGTACAAAGTTCGTAACGCCATCGACGAAGCAAAGGCCGCATGGGCTGAGCTTTTCGATGTCACTGCCACGCAGGAGTGGGCGAACTGTGAAGCAAGAGCCGATGTCGTTGTCGGCGGTCAGGTGCTTCTTTCTCAGGTTCCTGTGACTTACCTGCTCTTCCTCGAAAAGCAGTGTGTCGATCTTCAGACGTTCGTCACCAAGCTCCCGACGCTTGACCCAGCGGAAACTTGGCAGTGGAATTCCAATGCTGACTGCTACTCGTCGGCAGAGCATCGCACCACCAAGTCCGAAAAGGTGATGCAGAACCATATCAAGTACGAAGCCACGGACAAGCATCCGGCACAGGTTGAGACATTCACCAGAGATAAGAAGGTCGGTGAATGGGCAACGGTCAAGTTCTCAGGAGCCATTCCTCAGACCTTGAAGAACTCGTTCCTCGGCAAGATCGCTCAGGTGATTGATGCCGTGAAGTGTGCTCGTGAACAAGCCAACAGCATCGAAGTCAAGAACGTTGAAGTGGCAAAACCACTTCTGACGTATCTCTTCGATGAGATTTACCGGTAACAGAATTACGCCGCCCGTGCTCAAGAGAGAGTTTTTTCTCGCTTTCTTGGGGAGAACGCCTCGGGCGGTTTTTGAAATACTTCCTTGACGATTGAATTCGTCTCGGATAGACTGAAGCAAGAGTGCCAGACTCAGACTTAGATTTAGTATCAAAAGTTCGCAGTTGTCAGTTGGTGGTTCGATTCCATCCTCTCTCATTTGTACGCACGACGAGAGAGTAGCCCAATGGTAGAGGCGGATTAGCGGACGCAGTTAGTCTTAGATTATCACTCTAGACTAAAAACTGCACTGGCTGGCAAATCAAGTGTCACTCACAGCGTCGTAGGTGCCAGTTCAATTCTGGCCCCCTTCACTCCATCAAGGCACTCAACACCATGAAGGGGTAAATCCAATGGTAGGGTTATGCGACTGATAGACTAAAAAGTGACTTAAACGTAGACAGTTGCCAACCTCGGAAATGAATCAGTGCGAAACCGGCCCCCGCAACAAGGTTAGCGTTGCGGGGGTTCTTTTTTGTACCTATCTCATAAGGATCTCCAATGAGCACGGAATGGTTTTGTGGCGGCTTTTTAGGTGCGGTTGTTGCCTTGGCTGGTTTTGAATTAGTGTTTAACCAATCGCCTTCGATGGGCACTTGCATTGCAACCTTCTTTGCAAGTTATGTGTGCAGTGCAATTGTTGCCTGTTTGTATGCTGGACGAAGACATAGCGGAGGTGGTTTTGTCGGCCCCGGTCCTGCCTCTTTACCTAGCGAAAGAAAGCATGAACTGACGCCCGCACATGATGAAGGCTTCCGATTTGGATACACAAATAACGATGTGGATCACTAATATATGACATGAGAGTTCCTGTATGGCAGATTGGCAATGGTAGTATAAGAGAGCCGGAAACCTTCTCTGATTGCCTTGCTGCATCTTCTCGTTCGGAATTCGGGGGAAACTTCGTTACCATCTACGCTTATGAGGATGATAGCGAAGGTTCCCTCATGATGCCCCTTTACATGACCGGCTCTAAAGACACCAGATTAGAGGTTATTTCTTACACATCGGGCCAACGGCAACAATACCTGCCAACCTCTCTCAGATCGCTTTTTAGGGTACTTTGTGACCTATCTGACCATGACGGCGAGTACGAGATGAAAGTCGCCTTTCAACTCAACCCTAAGCAGATCATTGTTGTGATAGGATCGCCCGCTGTTGATGTCGATTGGAAGAAAGAAGGATTTTGATCTGACATAACTTCATTAGGTTATGTCTACAAAACGCCTGCTTCCATTCATTCTGGTTCTGAATTACGCTTTGCTTGGCGTGACCGGAGTTCTGCTTTACAATAAGAAATTCCATGTAGAGCAACCAAATCAAGAGATCATCAATGAAATACTCATTGACCAGCAACCAGAGCCACCCGCTCCTGAACAGAATCCGGATATCACCAACGTCATCCCGCAGGGTTCCCTTAAGTTTGATGCAGTTGGACAATGGCTAGATCAGTGGCACGCTGAGGCCCCTGAGATTACAGAAGTTGGATTTGTTGGTAAGGATGGGCCTTATGACATCAAGTACATTCGCATCGGGAAGAAGACCGGACCAAAGGTTCTGATTCATGCTTGCGTTCATGGCAATGAGAAATTGTGTGCTATGACGGCTATGGGGTGTGTCGGACGGCTTCTGAAAGATTATATGGATGATGACGAAGTGACAGAGGTACTCCGGACTCGGGACTTCTACTTTGTCCCGGTTGTTTGCCCTGACGGTTACATAAACAACTCCAGACACACTCGTGGCCTCGATCCGAATCGTAATTGGAACGCTCAAAATCTCGCTGAAATAACGAGTATCGCATCTGTACAGGCAATGAAGGATTGGTTCGAAAAAGAACAGTTTAAGGCTGTAATGAGTTGTCATAACTACGGCAAGGTCTATTTCTTACCTTGGGGTTATGTCCATAAACAGACTGAGCATCATCAAGCATACCAGAAACTATTAGCGAAGATGTCATCACAGTCTGGTTACAACTATGAGCAATTGTACCGTCAATCAGCCCCGCCCTACTTTGGCTACGAGATCGACTGGTACTATAAGCATGGAGCGATTTCGATTGTCAATGAGATTGGACGCAACTTTGAAGCGACAAATGCGGAAGTAGCTCTTGAAGTGGACAAGAACTATTCCGCATTCATCACGTTTATCAAAGATGCTCCAACTATCCGATCAACTCAGGTAGTCTTCAAAGACGATAATCAGTAAGATCCAAGGCCAAGCCAAAGCCAGTCCGATGTTGCCCATCTCGCTTGAAACGCCTGTATGGCTGTTCTTTGACCAATCGAAATAGAACTTGATGGCTCCAATCAGCCAAATTGCTACAAGAACAGCAATCGCCCACAGAAGGTAGATCATTATTCCCCCTCCACTTCGACGACTTCATAGAAATTGATATCAAGGTAATGTTTGAACAATCGGGCGAGGGCGACTCGTTGAGTCTCACTGAGACCCGGCGGCACTTCCCACTGCCAAGCATGTTCATCAAGTCTTTGATATGCTTCGCCCATGATAGCTTGGAGATCAGTGTTCAGACCTTCGACATCAAATGTCTTATCGCTACCATCGTAAAAATACTGTAGTGGAGTGACGCCGTAGTAATTATCGCCCCATGTGCTCTTTTCTGGAATCAGATACTCACCGGCCTGCTCAAAAGCGTACTCTTGAGCCTTGAGTGGATCTGTAAAGACCTTTTCAGGTTTTCCGCCTTCTTCCTCGCCACGGTAGTAATACTCGTCGTTGTATTCCCAACCAACAGCACAGACAACGTAGAATTTACTCATTGGTTCCCTCCGTAAGGATCTCAACGCCAGTTTCAGTTACAAGAACAGTGTGTTCGAATTGAGCAGATAGGCTACCATCTTTGGTCTTAACAGTCCACTTGTCTTCAACTGTTAGAACATCTGCTCCTCCAGCATTGATCATTGGTTCGATGGTGAACGTCATGCCGGGTTGGAAGACTTCCGCTGAAAGGTAGTTTCTTTCAGGTACATGCATGACATAAGGAGCTTCGTGCAGACTCAGCCCCACACCATGTCCTGACAGTTGATAGACAACGCTGAATCCCTTTGATCTTACAAAAGGAGCAATTGCGTTGCCTATATCTGCGAAGTTGTTTCCCGGTTTAACTTGATCAATACCAATGAACAAACATTCTTTGGTGATTTGGATCAAAGCTTTAGCTTGATCAGAAATTTCACCGATTGCAAAAGTTGCACAGGTGTCGCCAAAGTAATCGTTGAGGATCGTGGAGATATCCACTTTAACGATGCAGTTGTCCGGAACGATTCTTTCGTTTGGAATGCCGTGACAAACTTCTTCGTTGATTGAGACACAGCATGACGCTGGGAAATCGCAATAACCAAGGGTGGCGGGCGTACCACCACGTTCGGTCACGTATCTGTGAACCTCTTGGTCGATTTCTTTGGTCTTCATTCCCGCCCTAATGAACTGTCCAATGTGGATTAGAGCGTTCGCTGCAAGGCGAGACGATTCTCTAATCCCTTGGATTTGTTCAGGCGTTTTGATGATGATTTCACTCATTGTTGAACTTTCCGGACGCTCGAATGACCTTAATTACGTCAAGGGCGTCAGAGTAGGCTCCATGTTTGACATCGCCCGCATATCCGGCTCGTTCGAGACATGTTTCTAGTCCCGGAAGATTTTCATCTTCTGGTCTGACGTACAAAGGGGCTGGATCAATGACTCGGTGATGAAACCTATATCCGTACCCAAATCCTGAGCTTGCCATCATGTGCGGCACTTTTTTCAGAAAATTCCTATCAAAACCATTGAAATTCTTACCGGCAATATTGATTGCTGTTTCTTTGCCGTTAATGCGAAATTGCTCAAAGGCTTGTGGGAAATACTTATAGATGAATGACCAAAAGCGACTGGCTAGATCCTTGTTATGGCACTTATCCACACCTTTTGAGATTCGATATTCGTCGTTAGCATGCATCTTGAGAAGATCGGCATGCATGTTCATCGCAAAGATTTCGCCTTGGTAGACATCTTGCGTGACGATAGTGTGGAATTTTGGAAGGTCTGTGAGCAGGATGTCTTTTGCGGTATCTTCAATTACCGCTGCGAATTCCCAAACCTGACAGGTGTCTTCATTCATGCCGGACGTTTCGATATCAATCGATACATAGATCATTTTTGAGTCTTTCTATTGTGTATTCGAGTAAGTGGATTGTCTGTTCTCGTGTCACTGCGGTTGACATTCGAAAATCATCATGGTTCGTGTGAGGAGACAAGTGTTCCTTTGCCGAAGAAATGATGACTCCGATGAAAGTCTTACGATTGAAGAGTTCTGTAAGAATCTCTCCAGTTGTTGCAAATTCAAGTTCCATAATCACCTCAGTAGTGATCTGTGTAGCTCTCTACCTTGATGTCTCCAAACTTCTGAATGTTGACTCGGACGTGAGAGCCGAAGATCATTTGCAAATGTTGTTCTGAGAATTCCTGCAAGAATTCTTTGGCTTTGGCAACAAATCGCTCCTGCTCTTGGAGGGCATTTTCTGCCACGTTAAGCTCTTGCTTCAAGAGAGCAACCACTTCGGGATTGATTTCGTTGCTCTTGATTTGTTCTTTGATCGAGCATGGATGGCGAAACCAACTAGGCCGATGCTCTTTGTCGCAACTTTCGAGATTGTATTCGTTGATGAAGAAATCACGATCTGGAATTTGAAACACGCATTCTTCCCCGTCATTGAAATACGGAGTGAACTGCGACCATCCAAAACTTATAATGTCTGGATTGGTTTCAAAGAAATGTGCTGCGGCCTCAGCAAAGATATCCCGAGCACAGTTTTGAAAATGTTCGTAGTGTTTGTTAATACGCTCAGCGTAATCCATGATCTTCATCCATAAAGAAAGCCTGCCTACAAGATAAGCAGGCTGTTGCCCGAATTTAGTCGTGATCGTAATCTTCGCACGTTACGTCAAGGTTTCGGTCGATTCGAATCGACCCTTCGCCCCAAGTTTCGAGAACCGATTCATCAACGGCGGCGAGAAGCGTACAGAGTCGATCCTGAATATCGTCTTCGTCCTTGGTTTCGTATGTTCCATCAAGATTGACTTCGTCAATGTATGCTCCAAACTGACATGGATCACCGTCATTGAAGTGAGGTGTGTACTGAGTCCAACTAAACGATTCCAAAGCTGGATAGTCATCGAAAACTTCTTTGAAGGCTTCAAGCATAAGCTTGCGAGCATCTTCTTCGAGTTTCAGTCTCTCTTTTTGAAGATCATTGAGTTTCTGGACAGCAGCAGCGAAATTGGTTTGTGCGGTGCTCATTTGGATTCCTTAGAACTTGATTTCTTCAACTTTGATTCCATCCCGAGTAACGGTGATGGAGGAGGCGGGGCCAAACATCGCCATGAACAGACCGTCATCGATCTGTTGCATGAGTTCATTGATCTCTGCACTTGCGATCTGCAAAGTCTCGAAATACTTCTTGTGCTCGGAGGCAAATTGAGAAGGATTGTTTCGGACTTCGTTCAATTGATACGCAATGTGGTGATCAGCCATATTGTTCGTCCAAAAGTCAAAGACAGCGAATTCATTGGCTCGATCTCTACTCTCGGGCGTAAACTGTCTCCAACTGATCTCTTTGACGGAAGGGTATCTGTCAAAGAAACTCCGCAGGAGGTTAACGAACATGTTGTGGATGTGTTTAAGTTCGTTATCAAATTGACAACGAGCCTGTTCGACAAGCGACGTAAGTTGCTTGACTTCCATGTGCAAGGCTTCAGTCATGGTCAGTGCGACTCTCAAATTTGAAGGTTTTCGTAACCTTCTTGTCTGCGATTTTCTTGTGAGACGGAGGACATTCCCCCGCCCCATTGTTCATCCAAAGTTTGTATTCCATTTCTGCGAGGTAGTCTTGGACAGTTGGGATGAATCGGTTTCCGAAGTCCTCAAGGATGTGTTGTTCGCCAATATCACGAACAGATACTTCCTTGCCATCGCTGTTCTTGATGACCACTCCAAAGATTAACTCCAGAGGACCACCAGCACTAATAAACCACGAGTTATGGGTTAGTGCTCGGTGCCGATTGTCTGGTATAGCTCCCTTGGAAGAATCCATCAAGTTGTGTATTGGAAGATAGTCTTCTGGCACACCACCATACTTCCTAGCAGAGGATTTGGCGTGAATGAAAGGCTTCGACATTTCTACCTCAAAGTTCGATGGATCAACCAAAGCTCACATCGAGAGACAAATGAATGTTCATTTCTGGAACCTTGATGTGGTTTGCAAGACGATGCTTTTTAGCTTCTTGAGCCGTCAAAAACCAGTCCGCATGACTGTGTTCTTTGATCAGCTTCATGAAGTAGTCTTCTTTGTGACCCAAATGAACAGCAAGCCGTCTGTATAGAGTTTTGTTTTGAAAGTCGAGTTGAGCGGCGTCTGCTTTGATCTCTTCGACTTTACCGTGAGCAACCCACGCTGCATCATGGATCATGAGCGTTGCATGCTTGTCTATGTAGCGATAACCTTCAGTTCCAAAGCCGAAGAGGGCTGCACCGGCACTCATAGCCTTGCCCGTTACAATAGTTGCGACAGGAACCTTTGCGTTCAAAATCGAGGACGCCATCGCATTGAGGCCATAGACGCTTCCTCCAAATGAATCGATGACAATAGGAATCACTGGCTGACCAGTGCTATGAGCTTCATCCATATCCTTTTCGAATTCTTCGACATCTTCATCGTCGAATTCAATGACACGGATGACCTTGGGTTTAACGACCAAATCGTGAATCTTGCTGTACTTGATGAAGTGATCGTAGGTGAAAATCGTTCTCATGACATCCTTGTCTTCGTTAGTGTTACTTCGCAAGACAACCAAAACACTTAACTTCTTGGTTGTCGATGAATGTTAGGGAGGCAGTTGGAACCTTTGCCTTCATGACCTTCTCATCGCAAAGTGCAAACTTTGCCATGTGAGTCACCACCCCGAAGTGCGAGATCAATATACTTTTGGATGGGAGCGAACGCAATATCGAGGCAACTCTTTGCATAAAAGTTGCCTCGTTTTCGGATCGCAATTCCCAACTTTCTTCTTCAGGCCAACGAAACTTAGGGAATTCGGATCGACGGCTTTTGAGTTCAAACGTTTCTTCTTGGTTGAGAAACGTCGGAGTTTCCATGAGGTTTTGTTTAACCTCGAACTGAATGCCAAGTTTCTTCTGGATGATCTCAGTCGTCTGCAAGCAACGGAGCATTGGACTTGTGAAACATTTGTAGTCTGTCAAATCAAAATGCCCAAGGTAATCTGTGACTTCTTCAGTCTCCGAGATACCTTGGGCATTTAGGGCCGGATCGATTTGGCATTGGTCATACTGACATTGACCGTGGCGAATGAGTACGATTTTCTTGTTATAGAAGTGGTCTCGACACATGTCGGCACAGAATTCGCCTGTAGCTTCTTCATAGAAGCCTGAGACCATGTATTCGTTTTTCTCTGCGTCAGAAAGTTTCTGAAATGCTTCGAGGTGGCTGCGTCCGATGACGACCCGTCCTCGCAGGTATAGGGCTGCGGTTCTCATGTCTTCCTCCTACGCTTTCGGACGCAATGTACCGAATTTTTTCATCCTTATCAATGGTATATAAGGTTATGAAAGATTTTGCTGAATGGTGTGAGGAGAACAATTTAGTGGTCATCCACGAGGACGGAACCGTTGCGTGGAGAGAAAAGGGGCCTAATAAAAAAGGCAAACTTATTCCATACAAGGATGCCCGCTCATCAGTTGTTCGGGACATTCGTGCGGATTTGAGTGCAGACTACAAGGATTATGCAAGTTCCTTTGGTACTGTTTGGCCTTTTAAGGTTCTTCCTGCTCCCGGACAAGGTAAGCCGGTAGCTGACGTTGCAAAGTAACCCTTTTGGGGGAGCTTCAGCATGAGGGCCGCACGACTAGTATTGCTACTGTCCGCAATTCAGGCTTTTACAACCTTATTCATCTTTGCTGTTCCAGCATTGAAGAAAACAGTTGTTTCAGGCTCGAACATTGTATCCTCCAGTCCCGTACAACACCTGACTACTTACACGCCAATGTATGTGTCGTTGGCCGGTGAGTATGAGCCTACGGACATTCAATGTCCGATCCCAATGGAAAACCGAGTGCCAAATTACACTGGAGTCCAGTGTGTATGGGCCTCTATCGAAATGCTCGGTCGTTGGGCAGAAGAACCAAGACTTGTCAATCCGCCTCTAACAAGCCGTGCAGATTGCAAGAGTTATTCTTCTCCAGAACTCGCTTCACAGGTACTCACTCGTTTGGGCGTTAAATTCGAACAAAGCTATAACAACACCACCAAGGGCGTTGCTCTCATCAAGAAAGCGATGGAAGAGGGGCGAGGTTGTTTGTTTAGCGTCACCGGACATGCTATGGTGATCGTCCACTATGATGAGGAAAAGGGGATCGTCAAGTGGGTGGATAATAGCGATAGCACACTCAAGGTGCAGACAATGAACATGGAACGATTCCGCTCAGTCTGGACTTCTTGGGTTTTAGTGATTTATGCCGATAATGATATCGTGTCTTCGAAGCTCAACCGATTCGCTAATATTCCAATCGTAGATCGGAACAACGAACAGGGAACTTACGATAGGGGCTATATTCCCCATCCAAAATTGCGTTAATCAGTTTCAAGCCAAGCAAGATAGTGGCGATACACCATACTGTATGCTAGGCCCCATTTTGGGCCGTGTTCAGTATGGTGATTATCAGACATCCATGACACGATATGGCTCATTTCGTGAATTAGGATCTCAATAGCTTGCTGCATTTCTAGATTTTTATCGATTCGAATGTAGAAGTGTTCGTTACGAAAATCGGAATCCCCAAGACGATCTGAGGGAAGTTTACAGCGTGTAACTTTCAATGGATAATCGAGAACTACGTTGCGGCGTAGAAATCTCAGCAAACTGTAATAGTGCTCGTATCCCTTGGTCTTCATGAAAATATATAAGTCCTAGGAAGACGAGAATCTTTCCTAGGACTTATATTTTAGACGCAAGGTCTTTATTGGACGTGGGTTACGACAAGTTCCGGAGCCAAAACTTCTCGGAGAGCTTCGAATTCCTTGACGTGTTCCGGACGATCCTCCCAAATCTGAACTCGGGTGATTTCCGGATACATCAACAAGAACTTATCTATCATCCAGACCTTCCACGACAGCGTTCCATCGGTAGGTTTTGGGCCGGCACCTTGGATTGCCGGGCCATCCGAACCGTACAACAGGAGTTTGACAGACGGATCTGCCATGACATATTTCCCGTTTTTCATTTCGCACGACACGAGTTCTCCTTGTCGAAGAATTCTGAGAACTTGTTCCCAAAGTCCTTGATGCCGCCCGGTCATGATGACCGTGAGTGTCTCGCTACAACTTTTGGATTCCAGAAGTGCATCGCAGACTTCACGAATGAACCAATCAGCCGGAGCCGGATCAGGGACTAGAGGCGGCAACAGGGTTTCCGCTCTTCCGAACCAGCCATTCCGCATGCCAACGAACTTACCTTGCTCTTTGCTGAGTCGAAGTGAGTCTGTCTTGGAAATGATCCAAGGCATACCCGTCTCCTTCTCGTAGAGTTTACGATTGTAAGAAGTGTCGGTCGGCGAGCGGAACAAGGTTCCATCGAAATCGAAGCAATTAAAAATCATTTCTTACTCCTTGTACCCTTCTGCGTATCGACCGCCAAGTTGGCAGCAGATCGTTTTGACTTTTATGGCGAGAGTTTCAAACCCCTCGTTGTTCAGGACAAAGACATCCCAAATAGGTTCGAACACTTTACCGGTCCACACACCGATAGAGGCCCATTGGGATGGCTTTTTGTGATCTTCACAAGTCTGCCAGTCCACCTTGATGACTTCGCCCTTTTCAAGCCAAAAGTCAAAACGCCACCGATTCAGGATACGATCCTTCAGTGTCTCATCGTGGATGTAGTCGCCGTTCATAGGGTTCTCCTTAGAGGTGAATTCTACGAATCGGTTCACTTTTGTCAAAATCAGTCTTTGCGAAGCAGCTTCAAGAAGTTCTGGTGTTCAAGATTCTTCTTGCGTTCTTCGGCCTTATAGAAGTCTAAGGTGCCAGTGAATGGGTCAACAAGGTCGGCAAACTGTTCGTTAACTTCATTGCTACCTTTTCCGACATAGTAAGAAATACGAGGCTTGCGAGCATACTCGATGAACGCTTCAACAATCTCAGGATGCTCAGCAGCTTTCTTTGCCCACTTTTTCAAGCTGTGTGTTGAAACACCACTGTGCAAGAATTTACCATGAATGTCGCTAAGATTATCTGGATCAATGCCTTCGTTCATACCTAGGGATTTCACCATGAAGATGATCTTCCGTACAATATTTGGATCGAAGCCTTCAAAGCCTTGTTCGATTTCTTCTGGCATGTGATGGCGAACCATCCAAGCTAAAGGCATTATCTTGTCGCCAGTTTCACGAAGATCCGGTGGAATGTTCTTATCGAGCACGAGGTTCGGGAACAAGTAATCCAAGATTCCAAGCTCATCGTAAATCTTCAAAAACGAACGGATATCTCCGTCGTGATAGGAGAAGATTCTCATGAATTCATCAATGACCTTACTACGATCACTGTTCATGAGAGATCCCGCAAGGTTACGGATACCTTCTTTCTCATTGTCGAGGACTGTGCTTGGGTCGCCATATCGACAGAGCATACGAGCGAAACGAAGGATACGAAGAGGATCTTCTTGGAATTTCATCGACATATCGCCAATTGGCTGAATGCGTCCAGATTTCAAGTGGTGAAGGCCGCCATAGAAATCTTGTAGATCCTTATTTGGGCCGTTCTCATTTGAAAGCAAGAGAGACATAGCGTTGATCGTGAAGTCACGACCCGCAGCGTCTTCTGTTTGGCTTCCGGCTTCTGGATCAAGCATCGTGCCTTTAGGCGTCTTGGTGAAGATGCTCAATTCAAAAGTGTCATGCTTGACTCGAAGACCGAATTTGAAAGGACGGCCTTTCTGACTCTTTTGATCAACCCAAAAGGTCAAGTCGCCATCACCGTCTTGTTCACCGGTGAATTTGAAATTGTTTTGCTTGAGGATCTGGAAGACTTCGTCGGAAGAAGCGTTGGTTGCCAATTCCATGTTACGAGGACGCTTACCAAGAAGATGGTCACGTAGGGCACCACCAACAAGGAACAACTTTCGTCCGCTGATTTTTACCGGTTTGTCTTCGCCGGATTTATCGTCTTTAGACCAACCCCAATTACCGCCTCGCTTGAATGCTTTCACAACTGGAGCAAGACCGCTGTTCTTACCGAAAGACTGGCTGTTAGGATCGTCGCTAATGACGAAAGGCTGGAAATCATTGCCATCGCCCAAACTGGTTCTGGACGACATTGGCTCCATAGACTTTTTCTTTTCTTCAACGAACTCAAGAAAGTTTTTCATATTCCCTCTACGAAGTGTTACAACAATTGTATTTAGCCTAATACCAATGATAAATCACGGTGGAGACGGAAGGTTTAAGGTTGCCAACAACCAACCGGCGATAAGAACCCAAGCTAACTGGACTATGAAATTTACGACTTTATCCCATCGACCTTCGCTGCCTTTGAGATTACTCTCGACCATGATCAAACGTTTGTCAATTTCAACAAGTGCTGCTTGGCAAGTAGTTAATTGACCAGCAACAGAACTACCACTGCCGCTACCCACGCCAAGTATGGCGACATCTTTAGAATTTCCCTCGGTTTTCTCCGAGAGATCATCAATCTCTTCCTGTATTCTTTTAACCCTAGCTTGCAACCCCTTGATCCGCTCGTCCGTTCTTGTGTTAAGTTCAAAGAGTTTCTGAATGCCGGTTGTAGTTTGTTGGAAGAGTTGCTCAGAAATATCTTCATTCATTAGAGTTAACCCTTCTTTGGTTTCCCTATATACACTTGCTATGTCTGAAACACCCAATAAAGAAAACCCTAAGAAAACTAAGGTTAAAGATGAATTCGATGCCATCTTGGAGAATATGGATGACACGACTATTCACTTAGAAGAAGACGACCCAAAAGAGGCCGATCTGATCGATACGAATCTCTTCGCTGACATTTTACCAAATATGTCAGCAAATCAAAGGCAACAAGAAGCCGATGAAGAAGAGTGTATTGTTGAGGACTCGCATCTATTGGGTCTCTATGATGAGATCCTGACTAACTCCCGGCAGAATCGTAAGGCTATTGATGATGTGTTGAATAACTTCATCGATATGATCATGAACGACGGTGATGCTACTTCTTCCACAAAAGAAGCAGTAGTCAACCTGTTGAAGATTAAGTCTGACGAGAACGATAAGATGACGAAGGTTGCCGATTTGATGACTCGAATCAAATTGAAATCCAAAGATACTTTCCCTAAGTACCTTGCAAACCATACTCACAATAATGTCCGTATTGAATCCAGCAAGCGTGATCTCATCAAGAAGTTGGACGCCAATAACAAGAAGGCAAAATAATGAAACGCAATGATCCTAATCTACTCGAATGGCTTAAGTCTCTGAATGAAGTCGGGGTTCCATCAACAGGCGGGCCAGCCGAACAGCCAGCGGGCGGGCCTCCCATGAACCAACCGGGTTCTGGTCTTGACCCTCTTGGTAATGGCATGGAGCAACCTGCACCAGATGGCGGGGATGTTCAAGCTTCGACTCCTGACGTTTCTCAAGATCCTAGTGCTCCAGAAATGCCAGAAGAGCAAGGGGAGGAGGATGATTTCGAAATCTGGCGTCAGAAGTATGTGGACGAGTCGGTAAAAGGTGATCCAAACAAGTTGCTTGAAATGATTCAAGCGATGCAGAATCGTGAACTTGAAAGTGGTGCTTTCAAGTTCATTTCCGACAACATGAACGTTTGCTTCATCCGTCAGAATCCGATGGTGTTCCAACCATCACAGGAACTTCGTAAGTTGCTCAAACAAGATATTGATCGTAACCTTCCATCAACGTCGATCATCAAGCATCTTTCAACCGTTCTTGACAAGAGTCCGCTTCTCTCGGATATCTTTATCAAGCTTGTTGGGACGCTGGGTGGAAAACAAGATTTGCATCGTAAGTACATGGCGGGTCTTCTCGGAGCCGTGCAGGTGGGTTCCGGTTCAGTCAATGAAGATATTCTATTCCAAGAAAGCGAATACTCGATTCCGATCTCAACCCGTTTCAATTCAACATGGGGTGAAGTGGTTCTTGGGCCTTGGGATCTGACAGAAGATGATCCTAATCGTTTCCTCAAGGAGCCAGAGCAAGACCGTTTGCAAGGTGGTTCTCCGGAAGAGCGTGATGTGCTTCGTCGCCGTGTGGTTCTTGAATCAATTGCCAATATGTTTAAGCAGCGTGCCTTTTTAATTACAGTTGTTCAGACAGATGGTACGATTCACCATTTAGGGTTGGATTTGGGGAACTGCCTTTCTGCTGGGTTCCTCGATGGACGAATTATTGTTCGAAGCGAAGATTCGGATACTCGCCGAGCGTTCATTAGTGATGAAGGCGATATCGTTTCGATCCCTGAACTGACTATCTATTACGTGCGTGAAACCGAAGGTGGTATGGATCGCCAAACTGAAGAAATCGAGTTCATGCGTCACCGTGAAGGTCAGTTGTTCCTTTCGGCTCAAGCTGACTTGCTTGTAGAAGCTTCCTCCACCCTTCAGGGTGTGTTGTTCAAGGAAGTTCCTTGGCGTGGTAATCCGACGGACTTTGTTCGTTTGGCTCGCACAACCCCAGCAGCGGACGAGATTCTGTTTAGGAGATCCGATATATGAAATACAAGAACTTCGGAGAGTTCGTAGACAAGAAGAAGCGTGAGGCTCTAAAGCAATTGTCTATTATCGAAAGACTATTGGCATATAAGGGTTTTCAAGTTCAGAGTTATCTGAATGAAGACAGTGCTGACCCTTACATTTTTTGCTTTAATCCACGCAAAAACACGGATTTCGACGGCTTGAGAATATATAAGATTGGCACCAACCTTGCCTTTCGGATTCAGAAAGAGTCTGAAACCCACCCATATGGCAGTGCTTATGCCTTAAACATTGAAGAGATGTTTGAGGACTTGCTCTCTGATGAAGACATTACGGAAGAAAAAGCGGGCAAAAAAGTTATTGAAGCTATTGCCAAAGAAATCAACAGTTTCTTCAACAAGAGTGAAGAGGCCGAAGCTAAGGAACGTGAGAACTCGGTCATTGGCCCTGAAGGGGGCGGTAGTGTTTCGGTACGTTCTTTGAGTGGTACAGATTACTCTTCACTCGTGCATAACAAGGCGTAATTGTGTCTTCTCTCTTCTCCTCGTTTAACCCGTTCCAACAGCTTGCATCCAACCAGTTTGGATTTGTTGGTGGAGGAACCTCCCGAGGAGATTTGATCACTTTTAATTATCCTCACAGTTGGGCGAGAAAGCCAAACGTCATTCATGACCCTTATCCATTGGTGATCGTGACGGATGTTTGGCCTCAGCATCTTCGAGGAGTTAACCTCCACTATCTGACATTCCCTTACATCAAAAATATCCTACAACCGAATTGCGGCAATAAGGGTTTCACTTACTCTAATATTCGTGCCGACAAATACGTTGCAGGAGCCTTTCGCATGTATTACAGGCAGGGAATTCGTCAACCGAAGAAGTTAGATTGTAGTTGGTTGTTACAGTTGATGGGAGCGGTTAGGAAATGGTCTCCTGATGAGATCGATCGTGTCCGTCAACAAATCCGTGAGCAGATTCAACAGAGACTTCAAGTTAAGTCTGATGAATTGTCCGCTCAGGATAGATATAGAATAGGTCAAAAGGCCGAACAGGTTCGTCAAGCGGTTCAAGGAGGAGTGGATCGAAATCTCATCTATCCGCAACAATACGGCGTAGGACAACGCCCCGCCAACATGCAGCTTCCTCCCGGAGGCCAATTCAGTACAGACGCTCCTACTCCCGGCCCAATTTAAGATTTGGGGTAATCCTTGGCTCTCACAGATAGCATTGGACGTGCAATAGAAACTTCTGCACCTGTTTTGGGGGCAGCTTTTGCAGAAGCTTTATTGAAAAAGCTTCCTACGCCAATTCCTGTGAAGCAGGTTGAGGAAGATCAACGTATTCAAGAAGAAATTCGTGATCTTCTTAAAGAGGTTGAAAAGAAGACAGGTAGCGGCGACGATCTTCTAGAAACATCAAAAGCAATTCTTGATGAATTGCGTGCAATGGGCAGTGGTTCTAAGAAGTCTGCCACCTCTTCTGGCGGTACTTCGACCAGAGGTAAACGTTCTAAAAGCGTAACTGGCACAGCGGCAGTTGCTCCCGGATCTCCTGTTATGGCCCCTCCCGGCTCTAAAGGAGCCGTTGCTCCGATGGGTGGCGGTGGTGCGGGTGGGGTTGCTCTTCCAACTGCCAAGGGCATCGCTAACGGTATTGGTCTTTCTACTCTTGCTCCCATGATTGTCGGTGCAGTTGTTGGCTCTGTCGGCATGGCAATGGATACTTTGATTAGAAGTACGGGTATTGAATTAGGAGAAATGTTCTCCGGTATTTTTGCTGACGAATTCAAATTCTCCAAGTACATGATTAAGCATATTGCAGAAACAAGAGAGCTTGGTCAAGAAGTTGATGTTGTTACGAAAAAGTTCACCGAGTTTGGAGGCGTAGTGGCTCAAACAGGAGCCAGTCGAACCGCTTTCCAAAACGCATACCTCAAGAGCTTGAAGAAAGGTGTTCAGCTAGAATATAGTAGTGGCAAGTTGGTTCGTAAGAACATCGGCACTCAGCAACAGTTGTTGAAGAATGCGATGTCTACGTCTTATGCTATCGGTACGGATGCTCACCAAACCGCCGAAATGTTCGATACTTGGCAACGTAAGCTTCGATTGACGAAGACTGAGTTATTCCAAGTCGGCTTCTCGATGCGAGACATTGCCCAACAAACTGGCGTGACATCTGATGCTTTGATGGAAGTAGCTCACTCTGCCGAGCAGGTCTTCTCTCGTATGAAAGAATCTGCAAGCCTTCGATTTGACACAATGGGAACTGTGTTACAAATGTTGGCAACAGCTTCTAAGTATGGCGTTTCAGACATCATGGCCGAATACGCCCAAGGTATAAGTTCGTATTCAGCATTACTTGAAATGAACAACAAGAAGCTACAGGCGGCGATTTTCCGTGGTGTAGCGATGCATGAGGATTTGGTAAACTCGATTCGAGCGGGTGTGGGTCTTGAAGGAGGTGTCTATTCGGACATCGTGAAACGAGCACAGATCCCTGAAATGCAGAGATCATTGCAGGCCGTTGGAGTTCCGCAAGGCGTTAACCCGATGGAAATGGATAAGTACGTCAAGAAGCTCCAAAATGAATTCTTGACGATCCGAGAATCTAAAGATCCAGCGGACATCGCTCGTCAGCGAGAAATCTCTACACACCTCATGAGCCTCGACTTGGTGCTCAAAGAGTTCGGATACAGTATCGGACAAGTCAGCGACTTCAGTAAGGCTTTGACTGAATCGGCTAGAACTGCCGAAGAGAAGATTACGGATCTTCGAGATAAGCTACTTAATGTCAAGACGGATGGTGCTCGTAAGCAGATTGAG
>Ga0172380_10002066_pt1 | contig 32586 bp, 41 predicted proteins | sample Leawe162metaG_FD_119747 | JGI IMG/M metagenome (GOLD analysis project Ga0172380, IMG submission 119747) | Leachate microbial communities from a municipal landfill in Southern Ontario, Canada - Leachate well 162 metaG | ecosystem: Engineered > Solid waste > Landfill > Unclassified | place... | reverse complement strand
CACCGGTTCGCGTACGCGGTCATGCACGGCGTTGACGCGCTCGCGGAGGCGCGGCTGCTCGGGCACCGCTGCCACAACCCGCTGTGCCAGCGGATCGCGCCGGACCACGTCGTGGTGTCGAGCGCGGCGCAGAACCGCCGTGAGTGGTCGGTGCAGCGGCGGCTGCCGTACAGCCCGCTGGCCGACCCGCGCGGCCCGCGTCGACGCGCGCGGGAACTGCGTGACCTGGCGCGTGAGGACCCGCAGCTCGTAGCCGACGACCTCGCTCGACTCCAGGAGCTGCTGGGCGAGCAGCTGACCTTGTGGTGACGCGCGACGCCCACGCAGAAGGACGCCCGCAGCGATGAGCGCTGCGGGCGTCCTTGCGGTCGGAGTGGGTCAGCCGGGTTCGCCGTCGAGGAGCCGACCGAGCGTCTCCCACAGGTCGAGGTAGCCGTCCGCGTCCTCGGGTGCCTGCTCGCCCCACCGGGCGTGAAGGTCGCGGATGCGGTCGAGCCGGTCGAGCCGGTCGGGCAGGGCGGTGCGGGCAGCGGCCATGAACTCCACGTCGGGCGCGTGCTCGGGAACCTCGCCCCCGCGTGGGTACGTCTTGAACCCGAGCCGCTGTCAGTGAGCACCGGCGTAGGCGACGAGGATGTTGTCCGGGATCAGGGCGTCGGCGGCGGTGGCGCGGATCTTGTCACCGGCAGGAGTCCAGGGGCCGGGAGTCGCGCGGGCCTCCAGCGCGCGCAGGACGGCGTCGTCGTCGCTCATGCTGGCTGCTCCTCCCGGGCGGCGAGGTCGAGACGCCCAGCGGCGGCGGTGGCCACGGCGGTGATCCGGGCGGCGAGCGCCCGCAACTCGGCGGGCGTGCCCTGGATCGCCACCACGTCGTCACCGGCGAGGGTCAGGACCGGTTGGCGGTGCTCCCCGGCTCCCACCCAGTCCTCGCCGGGAGTGAAGACCTGGAGGCTGGTCTCGCGGGCGGCCAGCCACTCGATGTGCGCGCTCACGGGGTCACCTCGGCGGGTGCGGTGCCGATGAGGCGGCGGAACGCCTGCACGTCGGCCTCGAGGGAGAACAGGCGGCGCCGGTGCTGGTCGTTCTCCGTGCCGACCTCGGTCAGGACTTCGGCGAGGCCGTGGAGGAACGCCACGACGGCCTCGGCGGTGACCGTCTCGCCCATCGCGGTCCACGGCTTCGGGACGCGGCTGCTGGCGGCGTAGGGCATCTTCATCATGGCGGCGAGGATGCGGCGCTGGTCGCGCTCGCTGATCACGGTGCCGGTCGGGTCCGGCTGGGTCTGCTCGGTCATCATTGCTCCTGTTCGGTGGTGCGGGTGGCGTACTCGGCGTGCAGGGCGTCCAGCGCCGTGGCGACGCTGGACAGGGCCGCGTCCAGGTGGGCGCGGGCGGTCTCGGGGGTCCAGCGGCGCACGTCGCGCAGCCGGTGCTCGATGACGATCAGGTCGCAGGCCGTCTCGCTGAGGGTGTGCCGGTCCTTGGCGGCACTGGCCGCGACGTCGGCGGGGGTGGCGGTCGGCTGGCTCATCGCAGGACGTCCTCGACCGCGCGGCGCTTGGCCTCGTCGAGCGTGGCGGTGCGCATGCCCCAGCGCTGCCCGTAGCCGCCGTCGATGTCGGCGTAGAAGCCCGGGGCGAGGTAGGTCGCGTGGTCGCCGGGGGTGATTCGGATCAGGTAGGTGCGCCCGTGTGCGTGGACGCTGGCGGTGTGCGCGGTCCAGCGCCCCGGCCATCGGTCGTCGGCGTCCACGGCGTGCCACTCGACCGTGGCGGCGTCGGTCGGGCTGCTGTCGGTCTGCTCGCGGGTGGTGGTCGTGTCGGTCATGGCTCCTCCTTCGGTTGGGCCGGTGGCGGGCCGGACTCGGGGTCTCAGCCCGCCACCGGAGGACTTGCGGGACGGACGGTCAGGCGGGGGCCAGCGCGGTCCAGGCGCGGCGCTTGATCCGGTCGGGGTCGTCGCTGGTGAGGACGCGGGTCGCGCGGGCGGTCTTCTCGTCGCCCCCGTGGTTCTTGGCGGTGCGGACCGGGGCGTAGTGGTCGACGTACTCCGCGACGGCCTGGTAGCCGGCCCACGCGGTGTCGCGGATGCCGGCCTGCGTGTCGGCGTCGGCGAAGAGCCAGTGCAGCCGGGAGCGGCGACGGCGCTCGGTCTCGCGGACTCGCTTGGTCGCGTAGGCCTCGGCCTTGCCGAACGTGGCGTCGATCAGGGCGTCGAACGCGGCGTCGGTCATGGTCTGCTGGATCAGCCGCTCGGCCTCGACCTGGAACGCGTCGACGTAGGTGAACGTCAGCCCGAGCGCGTCGCGGGCGGCCTGCACGGCGGCCTTGGCGTTGCGGGTGTGCCGGATCGAGAACGACGACTCGTGATTGCGCAGCGCCGCGCTCTGGGTGTTCGCGCACACGACCCGGACCGGGGTCACGAGGATGCGGAATGCGCTGGAGCCGTCGTGGCTGTTGAGCGCGGCGATGTTCAGGTCGACGCGGTCGGTGCCGCCGACGGTGAGCGAGTCCGGCAGCTGCATGGTGATGAACACCTGCCGACCGCCGCGCAGCGACCCGGCGGTGTCGAAGATCGCGCCGGACTCGTCGGCCAGCAGGTTCAGGAACTCGACGTGGTCTTCGTTCTGCAGCGGCGTGTAGCCGCCACCCACGACGCCGAGCGCCTCGGGCTCGCCGGTGAACGGGTTGGTGCGCACCGTGGCGAAGCCGGGGACCTCGATCGCGGTGACGCCGCCCTCGCTCACCTCGGCGGTGGTGAGCGGCAACTTGCGGACGTCCCAGCCGCCCAGGTGACCGAGCCGCATGGCCTCTTCGGCGGTGAAGGCGCGGTCGCGGACGGTGGTGCCCAGGCGGTGCCAGGCGTCCTTGCGGGCGAAGACGGCGGCAGCCTGCGTGCCGTGGGTCTCGATCTCGTGTGACATGTCGGGGTCCTCCCGGGTAGCGGATCAAACGAACTGAGTTCATTCTATGGTTTCTATTCCACTGAGGGCGGTTCTCCACAGGGAGAACCGCCCTCGGGTGGGGGAGGGGGTGACGGGTCAGGCGGCGCTGTCGTTGGCCTCGTCGGCGTTGTCGTCGGCGTTGTCGTCGTCGGCGTCGCTGGCGTCCTCGGCGGCGGTCGGCTGCTGCTCCTCGCCGAGCAGGATCCGCTCGACCTCGCTGGGCTGGTAGCCCCACTCCACGAGCGCGCCGAGCACGCCGGCGTCCCACGCGGTCGGGTTGCGCCACGAGTGCTTGCCGGTCGTCGCCTCCCAAGCCGCGACGACCGCCGCGAGCGTGGTCATGGTCGCGGCCTTCGGCGTGCTCGCCTTGGTGGCGATCTTGCGGCACTCGTCGTGGCCAGCGCCGTAGTAGCCGGTCGGCCGCTCGACCCCGAGCAGGGTGAAGAGCATCGGGTGGCGGTGGTCCATGGCCTTGCTCAGGGAGTGGTGGCCGGTGACGACGGCCTCGCAGATCAGGGCCTCGGCTCCCTTCGGGGCGGTCTTGCGGGCGACGAACCCGGCCAGCCACTCGCGGCGCACGGTCTCGGCGCTTGCCCAGGCCTTGTTGTTGGCGATCACGCGGCGGCGCTCCTCGCGGCGGGCCTCGGCCTCCTCCTCGCTCTCGCCCTCGTCGCTGCTGTCGGTGGTGGTGCTGCCGGAGAAGCCGCGACGGCGCAGGCCGGAGGCGGCGAGGTCGGTCACGATCCACACCGGCACGTACTGCTGGTAGGGCTCGGCGGGCTCGTAGTCCTCGTCCTCCGACTCGTCGCCGTCCTCGCTCTCCTCGTCGTACTCGTCCTCGGGGTAGACCCACTCCTTGACGACGTGGACGCGAGCGCCCGGGACGTTGGGCCACTCCTCCTCGGGCAGCGGCTCGCCGTCCTCGGTGACCAGCCGCTCGATGCGCAGCACCTCGTCGGCCTGCTCGACCTCCTCGGCGGTCAGCACCGGCAGGCCCTCGGCGCGCAGCCGCTCGACCTCGGCGGCGTCGGCCTCGCGCTCGGCGGCCTCGTCGCGCAGCCGCTGGGCCTCGTGGGCGAGCGAGCGCCGCCACCGCTTGGCGTTCTCCAGGCGCTCGACGGCCTCGGGGTCGTGCTCGAACTCGGCGAAGATCGCGGCCTCTTCCAAGGTCAGGTCGCCGGAGTCGAGGCGGTTGCGGCTCTGGTCGGCCTTGGTGACAGCCAGGGCGGCGTTCACGGTCGGGCGGTCGATGCTGGTGCGCTTGGCGATCTGCGCGGCGCTCACGCCGAGCAGGGCCAGCTGCTCCACGCCAGCGACGATCTCGGCCTCGCGCATCCCGGCGCGGTGGATGTTCTCGACCATCTGGTCACCGATCCGGTCGGCGTCGGCGGGCTGGGGCACGACACGGGCCGGGATCAGCCCGGTCGGGGTGCCGACCTCGGCGGCGGTCACGGTGCGGCGCTGGCCACGCAGCAGGACGTACTGGCCGTCCTCGTTGCGGTAGACCGTGACGGCCTCCAGCACGCCGCGCTCCTTGATCGACTTGCGGAACTCCTTGTGGTCGGCTCGCAGGTCGGTCCGGACGTTGGTGCCGATGATGATGTCGGCGGGGTCGAGGTACAGGAACTCCTCGGCCTGGACGACCTCGGTGGCCTCGTCGGCGGCGGTGTCGGCGGGGGTCTGGATGGTGTCGGTCATGCTGCTGTCCTCCATGAGTAGAATAGAAAGAACTGACAGGACTAAGTCTCCCAGCGGGGGCCGACGCCTACCGGGCCACAGGGCGGACCTGTGGAAAGGTGGGCACCCGGCGAGGGTGGGGATAACCCCGGCCTCACCGGGCGCGGACTCCGCTGCGGCGGCGCGGCGCAGCTGCACCTCGTAGCTGGCTGGAACGGAAGGAATCGAGCGAGGGTGGGAACGGCTGCGCAGGGCCCCGACCGGGAATGCAGCGGCGTTGGTGTTAGCCGCTGCAGCTCGACGCCGGCGGCCGAGGCCAGGGGAGTGATCCGGTGACGAGCCAGACCACGATCCCGGTCGGGATCTACTGGAAGCCCGGCGTGTGGGACCTCGCCCGATCGGCCTACATCGCCGACCTGGACACCGACGCCGACTCGCCCGGCTCGTTCGTCGGATGGCTCGCTCAGGCGCTCGAGGTGCACGCCAAGCGCTCACCGCAGAAGCGGGCCGAGCTCGCGGCCACGGCGGAGAACCATCCCGCCCTGGTCAGCGTGACCCGCAAGAGCTTCAACAAGAAGCACGACCTGCCGGCCTCGACCATCGAGGCGGTCGAAGACGCACTCGTGGCCGACCGCCAGGAGCTCGGCCGGATGCTCGCCCGCTCCGCGTTCGCCCAGGAGGCAGTCATCGCGGCGGCCGAGGAGGCCCGCCGGCGGCTGGGCCGAGACCTGCCCCCGCCGCCGCAGAAGCTCAGCAACCGCCCGCCGCGGCGCCGGCCGGCACGGTAGGCCAGCTGCCCGCCGGCCGGGTTGTGTCGGTGGCTGCGTCTAGCGTCCTTCCCAGCGCCCCGACCCGGTACCCGAGAGCCGGTCGGGGCGCTTCCGTGCGCCGTGGGGATGACCGGGCGCACGCGAGCTCGAGCAACAAGTTCGTCCGATGTGATCGCTGCCGGACCCCGACGGGACCTAGGTGACTGCGGGACTCAACGTCCTCGCCGTCACCTAGGAGGAAGTTATGTCGACCACCGTCACCTTCGCCGGCAACCTGGCCGAGGCGCCAGAGCTGCTCTACACCCGCGAGAACAAGCCGTTCGTCAGCTGCCGGGTCCTGGTCAACCGCCGGACCCAGAACGACCAGGGGGAGTGGGTCAACGACGAGCCCACCGCCCACAACGTCAAGATCTTCGGCTCGGCCGCCACCCACGTGCACGACAGCTGCGGATCCGGAGACCCGATCTTCGTCCACGGCCTCGAGCGCACCGAGGCCTGGGCTGACAAGGAGACCGGCGAGAAGCGCACCAAGGACGTCGTGGTCGTCGACAACCGCTTCGGCGAGGTCGGCCTGTCGCTCAAGTACGTCTCCGCGCGCATCGAGCGCGCCCCCCACGCGGCCCAGGCCAGCTGAGGAGGTTCGCTCCGATGGATCTCGTCGTACAGTCCCCGGACGAGCTGCTGGCCGCGGTGCCGCACGTCCTCGGCTTCAAGCCGGAGGAGTCGATCGTCCTCGTGCCCTTCCGGCCAGGGCTCCCCATCACCCGCGTCGACCTGCCGAAGACGGCCGCGGACCGTGAGGAAGTGTGGGACGCCCTGAGCGGCCCGTACGGCCGCCACGCCCGCCCCGGAGCCCGCCTGGCGATCCTCTGCTTCACCGAGGACCGCCGCAGCGCCGAGCTGGCCAGCCAGCATCTGTCCAACCGCCTCGAGACCGTGGGCATCACCACCCACATCCGGCTGTGGGCCGACGGCGAACGGTGGCGTGAGTTCAACACGGGCCAGACCGGGCTGCAGACCGAGGCGACCGCGGAGCGGATCGCGGCCGCGACCGTCCTCACCGGCCGAGCTCAGCCGGCGGCCAGTCGGTCCTCACTGGCGGCATCCATGATCGGTGACCGGGAGCCGATCGCCCAGCTGCTTCCCGCGGCCCGGTCGGCGGCCGCGGCCAGCACTCCCGCCCTCGAGCGGGACTGGGCACTGGACCGGCTCGAGCAGTTCCACGCCGACGGCAACCGGCTCTCCGACGTCGACGGCGCACGAATGCTGGTGGCCCTGGAGACGATCAGCACCCGCGACGCGCTCTGGGAGGACATGAGTCGCGAGAACTCCACCTCCCACACGGCCATCTGGACCGACCTCACCCGCCGCGCACCCGACGAGGTCCGCGCGGCGCCGGCGTCCCTGCTCGGCTTCGCGAGCTGGCTGCACGGTGACGGGGCCAAGGCCTGGTGCGCCCTCGACCAGGTGCCCGCCGACCGGCCCTACTCCATGGCCGCCATCGTCGCCTCGGCGCTGCAGAACGGCATCCACCCGCGCGAGTGGGAGCGCTACCAGACCGAGATGCGTGGCCTCGCCGCCGAGCTGGACGAGTCCTTCGTCCCCAAGCCACCCGGGCAGCAGCGCGACATCCCGGGCGCGCAGCCCGTCACCGACCGTCCGGCCCCGGGCCGCTAAGGAGGACCACCGCGATGAACGACGACGACACCACGGTGCAGCACAGCACCACGGAGCGGCAGCTGCGGCGCCTGGTCGTACCCGAGCCCGCGGCCTACGCGGCCGACAAGCGCCTCGACGTCATCCACGAACCCGACCTCGACCTGCTGTGGGGAGGCCCGGAATGAGCACTCCGCACGCCGACGTCGACGACCGGTTGGCCCGCGTCAAGCTGAGCAGCGTCATCGAGCCCGGCGACCTGCGCGTCACCGGCCTGGTCAGCGAGCTCGGCGCCGGCAAGGTCCTCGACTACCTCGAGGCCGCGGGCGAGGTGGAGAACCACTGGGGTTTCACCATCGGCCACGAGCTCGCCCACGTCGACCCCGGCCAGGTCCTCGAGCAGGCCGCCAGCCGCGGCATCCGGTTCATCATCCCTGGCGACACCGAGTGGCCCGACCAGCTCGCGGGCCTGCGTGCCGCCGGCGCACTGTACGAGCGCGGCGGCGAACCCGTCGGGCTGTGGGTCAGGGGAGCGGCTGACCTCAACCAGCTCGCAGCCAACGCCGTGGCCGTAGTGGGGTCGCGCGCCGCGACGGACTACGGAACGCATCAGGCCACCGAGCTGAGCCGGGACCTCGCGGCCATGGGCCACACCGTCGTCAGCGGACTCGCCTACGGCGTCGACCAGGCCGCCCACCGAGGCGCCCTCCTCGCCGGCGGCCCGACGATCGCCGTGATGCCGTGCGGGGCCGACCGGCCCTACCCCGCCGCGCACGCCCAGCTGCTCGATGCGATTGCCGATCGCGGCCTGGTGGTCGCCGAAGCGCCACCCGGCACCGCGCCCACCCGCGCCCGGTTCCTCGCGAGGAACCGGATCGTCGCCGGCCTCGCCGAGGGCACGGTGGTCGTCGAGGGAGCCTTCCGCAGCGGCGCCCTCACCACCGCGCAGTGGACCGGTGCCCTGCACCGGCCCGTCATGGGCGTCCCAGGTCCCGTCACCAGCGCCGCCTCCGCCGGCGTCAACCAGCTGGTCCGACTGGGCCAGGCCAGCATGGTCACCAACGCCCAAGAGATCATCACCGACCTCACCACCCACGCCTACTCCACGGCGGCCGCGGCCGCACAGCTCGACGAGTCCTTCATCCCGGGACCCGTGCGCTCCGGGCGAAACCACGCCTCTGGACCGATGACGCCGGCCGTCGCTCCGCGGCGTTGAAGGCGGCCGGAGGCCTGTGGATAACCCGATTCGCGTCGGTGCAGGCACCTACGCTGCTGACAGTTCCTGAAGGAGGCACCACCCATGATCGACCTGACTGCGCCGCCCGCGGCCCCGGCCGTCCGTGTGGACTGGATCTGGACCGTGAGTGTTGAGCGGGTGCTGGAGGGTCCGCCGGATCTGCTCAGCTGGGCGAACTGAGCCCGCTGCGCCGTGACCAGTGAACCGGCCGACTTCGCTCTCGCCGAGCGGCGCTAACCGACCTGTCCGGTCCAGTTCGGGTCGACCGGGACCGGGATCAGGTCCTCGACCGGCAGCCAGTCCATCTTCACGACAGGCTTGAGCGCGGCATCGTCGTGCCAGACGATCAGGGCCTCCCAGCGTTGGCCTTCGCTCTTCCAGTCGAGGATGAGCCCCCGGGACGGCTTGAGTCGGCCTGTGTTCCGGATCAGAACGAACCGCACGTCGCCGTACGGTCGCCACGCGTCGTTCTTCGGCGGGTTGGCAGACACGAGGGCACTCACTCGGTGCTGAGCAGCTCGGCCGGGACCCATTCCTCCACCGTGGCCCAGCGTCCAGGCCGCAGCTGTGCCACGTAGACGACTCGGCCCTCCCACAGGTGGCCAGCACGACGCCACTCCAGCAGCAGGCCCGGGCGTGGCTGCGACGCGTCGACGGGCACGCTGACCCAGCAGTGCCGCCCGGGGTGCTCTGGGCCGACTGCGGTCGCCGGTGCCGCGGAAGCCCCGGTGCCCTCGTCGACGCGGACACGGTCCTTCAAGGGGATGCCGGCCCCGCGCCCGTAACCGCCCGCCATGCCGCCTATGGTAGAACACATGTTCGAACAGCGGGCACCGGATCGGGCCGCAGATGCGGGCGAACAGGCCTCGACGTGTCGGCCGGTTGCCGTAGTTTCGGCTCATGAGCAGTCAAGGCCGCGCGTCGATCCAGTTCACCCTGAACGGTCAGCGCCACGAGCTGAGCCGCGAAGGCGTCGAGAGCCGCCTCGGCGACGTTGCGCCCGACGCGATCCGCAAGCACGCCGTGCAGGTGAACGGCACCTGGTTCCCGGTGATTCAGGCGTTCGAGGTGGCCACCGGGATCCCGCGATCGGAGTTCATGTCCAACACTGCGCGCCGGCACCTGGCAGCCCTGGGCTACCAGGTCGCAGGGAACGTTGAGTCGCGCACGACACTGCCAGCAGATCGCCCGGCGCGCGCGACACCGGCGCTGCGGGCACCGGGCCCTGATCTCGCCGCAGCGACCGAGCTCGGAGGGGAGTGGCACACGGAGGCCAACGTCCAGGCGGCCCTGGTGACGGCGTTGGCCGGCGAGGGATGGCGGATCCTGTCGGTGGCCAACACGGCGACCAAGGAGCACGGCATCGACGTGATCGCCTCCCGGGATGGCCAGACCGCCGGAGTCGAAGTGAAGGGGTACCCGAGCCGCGGATACGCCGACCCCGCGCGGGCAGGCGAGGTCAAGCGAACGAGCCCGAGCACGCAGGCCGTCCACTGGTACTCCCAGGCGGTACTGGCCGCGATGCGTCTGCGGGGCAAGGAGCCGCAGTGGCGCAGCGTCATCGCTCTGCCCGACTTCTCGCGCTACCGCGACCTGCACGCCGACACGGCCGGCTCGCTCGAGGCGGCGCAGATCGAGGTCTGGTGGGTGGACCAAGCGGGCGCGGTGCAGCGGCCGTGACGCTCACCTTCGCGTCGATCATCGCCAGCGCGGACATCGACCCATCCGAGGCACTCGTGATCAGGCACGCCTACGTGCGCGAGCACGAGGACGGGACCGTGGGGATTCACGGGGACTCCTCCGACGCCGAGATCATGGCCTACACGCGCGTCCAGTCGGCCAACACCCGCACCTTCCCGGCCGTGCCGCCCCGGCTCTGGATCGTGTTCCGTCCCGAGGGCGGCGATCGCGCACGGCTGTGGTCGGTCCTGGTCAACAACGGCGAGACGGCGCACGACGGCGTACGACGCACGTTCGACCTGGAGCAGACCGACCTGATGAGCGATCTGCGGAACAGGCTGGTGATCCAGTGGCGGTCCCCGCGCACCTGGAGGATCAACGCAACAACCGCGGCCGCCTACCCGGTGATGGAGATCGCAGACTCAGAGCCGATCCGGTTCCCGGGATTCGACGCGCTCACGCTGGACTACCCCCAGCTGCAGGCCGTCATCCGCGAGCATCGGTACGCCGCCTGGCGCACCGCACTGTCGTCTGTCATCGGGATCTACCTGATCACCGACACCCGCGACGGCCGCCACTACGTCGGCAAGGCTGACGGCGCCGAGACCATCTGGCAGCGCTGGGCCGCATACGCGACCAACGGCCACGGCGGCAACGTCGAGCTCCGCAACCTCGACCCGTCCAGCTTCCGTCTGTCGGTGCTCCGGGTCTTCGATCCCGCTACCCCCACCAAGGAGATTGACGCGGCGGAGGGCCACTTCAAGCATGCACTCGACTCCCGCCGCCACGGGCTCAACCGCAACTGAATCGCTCACATCTGTCGGTCGCCTGCGGCAGAGTTCGCTCGTGCCACTGACGGCGCAGCACGCCGACGCCGGCGTGCTCGACGCAACCGTTGACCCGCTCGGCGAAGACATGCCCTGGGAGGCGATCCACCGAGCGCGACCCCGCGCGCCCCTGACGTGCCGGGAGTGCGGGCACCGGCTGCACGCCAAGCTCTCGCCGAAGGGGCTGCGGTTCTTCGCCCACGACCGCGCCGCGCCGGACTGCTCCTTGGTCGGGGAGACGATGGCGCACCGGCTCCTCAAGTTGCAGCTGGCCTCGGCTATCCGTGACGCCGGCTGGTACGCCGACCTCGAGGTGGCCGGCGAGGGCTGGCGAGCCGACGTGCTGGCCACCAGCCCGGACGGCACCAAGCGCATGGCCTGGGAGGCGCAACTAGCGAAGATCACGCTCGACGAGCTGCAAGAGCGCACCTCGCGAATGGAGGCGTCAGGGGTGCCGGTGTGCTGGGTCACCGATCAGGACCGACCGTGGATCAGGGCGGTCCCCGCGATCCGGGTATCCCTCCCCGTCGAGCCGGGAAGGCGGGTGCGGGCGACGCCAAGATCATCGACGGGCCATGTGCCTTCCGTGAGCGTTGGTGCCCTCACCGCCGGCACTGTGAGTACGACGCTCCAGGCCCGTGTGCCGGCCACGGTTGGTGGGCCCCTGTTGTACCCGCCTTGGACCTCGGAGTCTTCGTGGCAGGCGTGCTCGCCGGCACGGTCAGAACGCACCAGGTCGTCCCGGGCAGGTCGCTGACGTCGCAGCCAGCCGAAGCACAAGTCATGTGGACGACCAGACCGCACGTCGTCGCCGAACGGGCCCAGCTGGCCGCCCGCAAGCGCAGGCGCGAAATCGACGAGCTCGAGGCCGCAGAGCGTGAACGGCACCTGGCCGCGATCGCGGCCAAGCTCGCCCGCCAGCAGGCGCTCACTCCACCCGCGGTCGAACTGGTGCGCGCCGAAGCGCGGGGCTACGTCGGGGTCCGCGACGCGACGCCGGAGTGGGCGATGGGAGTGCCCCTGTTCGTGCACGACATGCCCCAGGGCGTCATCAGCCCGGTCGTCAGTCGAGTCAAGGGCGAGGTGCGGGAGAGGTTCCGCAGACTCACGCTCTTCGTCGCCACCCAGAGCGAGCTGAGCGCACTCCGGCGAGCGTGCCTGCCGGAGCAGCGGATCGTCCTCCTCGAGGTCGAGATACCCGCCGCTCCGCAGCTGCCGGCGGCGAGCTACCCCGGCACCTTCTGGAGCCGGCGGCAGTGGGCTACTGCATCCCGAAGAACGAGGTGATCCGGTCGACCTGCTTCTGGTCCAGGAGCGCCGGGCGGCAGGCGCTGTAGGCGTTGGTCAGGTCGATGACCAGCTGACGGGTCTGGTCGAGACTCAGGTCGACGGTCACAGACTCTCCGTCGGCACTGGTGATCTTGACGTCGACCCTCTGCACGTCTTCGTCGACGTAGCGGGCCCGCGCAGCGATCTTCTTGGCCTTGACGTTCTCAGAGCGCTTGAAGAGGCCCATGGCGCTACACAACTCCGTACGTCTGAGCCAGGCCGAGCACATGGGGACAGGGCTGCGCCTGGCCGCACGCGCGCGCTCGCACGGCCGAGGGAGGGGTGGCGCCCACGACGCCGTCGTGCGTCTTCCAGTGGTCGAGAAGGTGCGCCTTGTCAGCCTCCAGCTTGCCCAGCTCGGCGTCGACGTCGTCCTGCGTCCTGGCACCGGTCTCAGCACCCGATGCCGGAGCCCCGGACCGAAGGGCGTCGATCCGTACCTCGATCGCGTCGTAGACGCTGTCGTGGATGTCGTTGCTCACGGTCTCGACGCTAGAGCATGGCAGTCGGGGCGCGCACCGGGTTGAGGAGGGCCTCATGGCAGCGTGATGGCCGGCCGCGTGCGGTAGACCTGCCCTTGGTCGAGCAGGTCGGGGCGGGGCGACGGCCGAGCGGAATCGGGGCGGCCTGCCACGCGTGACGGTGGTGGCGACTACGCTGCCCGCGGAGGTGCACGTGGGCTCGAAGAAGAGGAATTGTGGCTGAGATCGATGAACTGCTGACCCAGATCGAGGACGAAGGTCTGCGGTCTCAGCTCACTGCCTCAGTCGAGGGGCTCCGCCGGCAGCTGAGATTTGGGCTCGTATTCGAAAAGCACATTCCCGAGTCGATCCGGCTCTACGGCGTGCCGCCGCGTCCCGGCGACACCATTCAGATGCGTGCCGCGGCGGCGGAGAGCGATGAGTTCCGGGTGGTGCGAGCCAACACGCGGACCGTCACCGCCACCGACAGCTCGGGTGAGGAGCGCAAGCTCCCAGCAAACGACGTCGTGGTCCTGAAGAAGTTCGGGGAGCCTGCGTACCCCGCGTTGAAGCCGCAGGGGCGGATCGCCCGCAGCGAGACCAAGCCCTACCACTCGGTGATCAACGGGGAGAATTTCCACGCCCTGCAACTGCTGCGCTACCTCTACCGGGGCCAGGTCGACTGCATTTACATCGATCCGCCCTACAACACCGGCGATCGCGACTGGCAGTACAACAACCGGTACATCGACGAGAAGGACCGCTGGCGCCACAGCAAGTGGCTGTCGTTCATGGAGAAGCGGCTGGTGCTGGCCAAGGACCTGCTCCGCGAGGACGGCGTGCTCATCGTGACCATCGACGAGCACGAGGTTCACCACCTCGGGGTGCTCCTGGAGCAGGTCTTCCCTGGGCGATTGCTCCAGACCATCACGATCGTGATGAACCCCAAGGGGACCGGCAAGATCAACTTTGCCCGCGTCAACGAGTACGCCCTGTTCTGCCTGCCCAAGACCACCGAGAGCGTGGTTACCGGGCTGCCCGAGCAAGAGGCGGACATGCTCACGGGCAAGCGGCACGTCGAGCACGTCGACCAGCAGGACGAGGATGACGAAGCCGAGGCTGCTGACGAAGGCGTGGTGACCGACGAGGAGGAGGTGACCGACGAGGAGATCGCCGATGAGGCGCCGCTGCCGTTCCCCCGAGAGGACTTGCACCTGTGGGAGCTGAGGCACGCCCGCCGCCGTGGGGGCGAGTCGAGCTACCGCCATCAGCGACCAAACCAGTTCTATCCGCTCTACGTCGACCCGGAGGCGGGGCGGGTGGTCGGCACCGGCGAGGCACTGCCACTGGACCGGGAGCCATCCTTCGAGCCGGTGGACGGCCTGGTGCCGCTGTGGCCGATCGACAAGGAAGGCAACCAGCGCTGCTGGCGCTACATCCCCGAGAGCATGCAGAAGAAGATCGACGGCGGCTTCGTCGTGCTCGGCCAGGCCTCGGCCGACGGCAAGTCCTGGACGGTCAATTACTGGGTGCCAAAGACCCAGCGGAAGAAGTACAAGACGGTGTGGTGGAGCACCTCTCACGACGCCGGTACGCACGGGACGTCGATGCTCCACAAGCTCCTCGGCGACCGGACCGCCTTTCCCTTCCCGAAGTCGCTGTACGCCGTGCGTGACACCCTGCTGACCGTGGTCCGCGACCGACCCAACGCGCTGATCCTCGACTTCTTCGCCGGCTCCGGCACCACGCTGCATGCCACCGCCCTGATCAACGCGCTCGACGGCGGCAGCCGGCGATGCATCCTGGTGTCCAACAACGAGGTGGCGGCAAAGACCTCAGACCGGCTGCTGCGCGCCGGTCACCTGCCGGGTGACGAGGAGTACGAGAAGCACGGGATCTTCTGGAAGGCCACCCGCCCCCGGGTCGAGGCCGCAATCACGGGCCGGCGCGACGGAAAGCCCATCGACGGTGCCTACCAAGGGATCGACCGCAGCTTCGCCGACGGGTTCGAGGAGAACGTCGAGTTCTACGACCTGGTCTACCTGGACCGCGACTCGGTGCGCGATGGTGCCGAGTTCGCAGCGGTCGAGCCAAGCTTGTGGCTGGCGGCTGGGGGAGTGGGCAGCAGGCCCAGCTCCGATCCGACCGAACCTTTCGCCTTCCACGAGGACAGCAACTACGCCGTGCTCTTCGACCGCAAGGCCTTCCGCCGGTTCCTCACCCAGCTGAAGGCCAACCCGCAGGTGACGCACCTCTATCTGGTCACCGACTCCGAATCGAGCTTCAACCAGATGCGAGCCAAGCTCCCCGACGGCCTGACCACCTCGATGCTCTACCGCGACTACCTGGGCAACTTCCGGATCAACACCCTGGAGGCGTACCGATGAGGTTCACCCTCCTGCCGTTCCAGGAGACGACAGTCGGCGAGTTGGTCTCCGAGATCCGCTACAGCATGGACGAGGTGGAAAGAGGCGGCCGGGACCAGGCCGTCGTGCTCGTCGCCCCCACCGGCGCCGGCAAGACCGTGATGGCCGCCGCAGCCCTGGAAAACCTGCTCTTCGGCGACGGCCAGTCAGTCGGAGAGGACGACGAGTTGACCGTGGTGTGGCTCTCGGACCTGCCCAACGTCAACGAGCAGACGATGCAGAAGATCGAGACCGCCTCGGAGCGGTTCACCGGTCGGCTGATCCGGATCGACAACGACTTCCGCGGTGACGAGCTCGCTGCAGGCAACGTGTACTTCCTCAACACCCAGAAGCTCGGCGCGAACACGAACCTCGTGAGCCCGGGCGACGACCGCGACGCGAGCATCTGGGAGATCCTCACCAGGACCATCCGGCGCAATCCGGCGAAGTTCCTGCTGATCATCGACGAGGCACACCGGGGCATGGAGCGGTCCAACGGTGCCAGCGACGAGGCCGCCACGATCGTGCAGCGGTTCGTCCTCGGGTTCAGCGAGATGCCGCAGGTGCCGATCGTCGTCGGCATCTCCGCCACTCCCGAACGGTTCGACGCGGTGCTTGCCTCCACGAACCGCACCCGCAGGCAGGCCACCTCGCCGGTTGCTGCCGTACGCGCGTCGGGCCTGCTGAAGGACCGCATCGTGGTCTGGCGTCCCGAGCACGGCCTGGAGCACTCCGACATGACGCTGCTGCAACGGGCTGCGCAAAGCCTGCTCGACTACCAGGTCCGCTGGAGTCGGCACACCGCCCAGCACGGCACCCGGCCCGTACGCCCCGTGATGGTCGTCCAGGTCGAGGACAAGACCGCCACCTCGATCAGCGCTACCGACCTCGAGCAGGCCATCGAGGCGATCGAGGAAGTCACCGGCCCCCTCAGCCCCGACGCCTACGCCCACAGCTTCGGGGACGCCCCGGCCGCCATCAACCTCACCAGCCGTCGCCTTCGCTACCTGCGGCCGGCCGACATCGACGCCGACCCCGAAGTGACGATTGTGTTCTTCAAAACCAGCCTCTCCACCGGCTGGGACTGCCCCCGGGCCGAGGTGATCATGTCGTTCCGGGGAGCCCAGGACGACACGCTGATCGCTCAGTTGGTCGGCCGACTGGTCCGCACGCCGCTCGCGCGACGCATCGAGAGCGACGACGCCCTCAACGGCGTCGCGCTCTACCTACCTAAGTACGACCGCGGCGCCCTCCAGCGGATCATCACCAAGCTGCGCGCCGGCGACCCCGACACCCTCCCGGCTGTCGACGTCGAGGAAGGCGAGGGCCAAGTTCTCTGCGATCGAGACGAGGCAGCCTCCGACCAGATCCGCGCCGCCATCGGGCGCATCGTCAGCTACGTCGTCCCACGAGCCCGGCGCATGCCCCCAGTGACCCGGCTTGAGGCACTCGCGGGCGCACTCAGCGACGCCGGCATTCTCGAGGACGCCCCCGACCAGGTGGACGAGCGCCTTGTCGGCCTGCTGTGGCAGCGGCTCGAGACCCGCAGGGGAAGCGCCGAGTTCGAGGAGGCCGTCAAGCGGAGCCGCGAAGTCGGCCTCGACGCCACAACCCTGTCGTACCTGACCGGGGAGACCGAGACCCAGCAGCTGCGCGTGGAGTCCACCTCCCGCTCCTTGGAGCGCCTCTATGACCAGGTGGGCCGCAAGGCCGGTGCCGCACTGCACGACAAGCTCTGGCGCCGCATCCGGCAGGACGGCGACGTCGATGGCGACACCGCGCGCCTCTACGTGATCGCCACCCTCGGCGACGCCAACACCCAGCGAGCCCTCAACTCGGAGGCCACGCAGCTGTTCGACGACTGGATGGCCGAGCACGAGGACGCCATCGACGCGCTCGGCGACGACGAGCGGCGCGAGGTTGACGAGCTCCGCGAGCACGCCGACGAACCGTCCAAGACCCGGATCGCCCTCCCAGACTCCATCCGGGCCCGACGCGACAACCGGTCGGTCGACTGGCCGCACCACCTGTACGTGGACCAGAACGAGCTGTACCCCGAGCGACTCAACGAGTGGGAGCGCGACGCCATTGAAGCTGAGCTCGCTCACCCCGAGTCTCTGATCTGCTGGCTACGGAACCGACCCCGCGGCCGAGGCTCCTTGGCCATCCCCTACACCAAGAGCAGCGGCGAGACCGCCCCCATGTATCCGGACTTCCTGGTGTTCCGAAGGGCCGACCAGGACCGCATCGCCGTAGACATCCTCGACCCTCATGGGCTGCATCTCGAGGACGCCCCAGCGAAGGCGCGGGCGTTCGCGGAGTACGCCATGAAGCATGGGACCGCGTTCGGACGCATTCTGATGATCGTCTACGACCGCGAGCAGAACCGGCGCGTGACCCTGGACCTGCGGAGAAGTGAGATCAGGAACCAGGTCCGAACGGTCACCACCACGGCGCATCTGCAGAGCCTGTTCGATCTTGCCGGAGAAGGGTGAGCCCACCCCGAGGCGGAGGAACACTGCTTGCGGTCCTCAGCAACCCGCCGACCACCCGCGGCGAGCGCACGTTGGGCCGAGTGCGTCTGGCCTGCGACATCCTCGGCTTCGACGACTTCCTGGTGGCGAACCTCTTCTCGCTGCCCAGCCGGTCGACGCGACAGATTGCAGAGCTCGGCCAGACGGCTGCGCCATGGACCGCTGCCCGCGAACCCATCGAGAACCAGCTCTGCGGAGCCGATGGGGTCCTGTTGGCCTACGGCCTCGATTCGCCGCCAGGCGCGGCCGGACACTGGCGCCACGAGCAGCTGAACTGGCTGGACTCGGCACTCAGGACGCATGGACAGCCGACCTTCTGGGTCGGCGGTGAGCCGCGGCACCCGTCACGCTGGCAGCGCTGCACCTCGCGTCGCCACCCGGCCATCGCCTTTCGTGACGCCTTGGCGTTGGAGTTGACGCAGGTCTGAGGAGTACGCGCGAGCCGTTGAACTCCGCCTGCTGGACAGTAACGCGATGTCGATGACAGCCCCTCGGCGTGGTCGGTCGGCGACCCAGCTGAGGCGCAGCACCTGAGGGCCTCCTGGATGATGCCAAGGTGCTAGGGGTTCGACGCTAGGACATCACTCTCGCGGGTGCATGTGGCTCGTCGGCCCTCAGCAGCGCGCCTTAGATCGTGACCAGGACGACGCCCGCGATGTTGAGGCCAGCGAGCTCCCGGGGTCGCCGCGGACCGGGCGGCCCCACAGCGACGACGTAGCTCATCGAGCCGTCATCGATGTCTGTGCGGCGCCGAAGAACTTCGACATACCGCGGCGGCCGCGTCCTCAGCCCTTGGAGCACGTGCCGGTAGTAGGAGCCGGGAAAGTGTCCCGGGTCCTCCGGCACCTCCGGGAAGAGGGGCGCGCCGGGGAGACCGGTGGGCGCGGCGCTCGCCGCCCGGAAAGCTCCACGACGGTGGTCGCTGACCGCCCGGAAGATGCGCTTGGCGACCTCTCGCGGCCCGGCCTGATCGTCCAGTAGGAAGGCGCGTAGTTGGCCCTCAGGGATCTCTGGGAGGTTGATGTCCCGGACTGGGCCGCTCTGTCGTTCTGGGTCGACGAGGTCCTCCAGGGGGAGACCCTCGTCGAGCACCAGGTTCGCTGTGTCAACTGGAGAGGGCCACGACCAGCCGCCGCTCAACTGATAGGCGGTGATCATCGAGATGGCCATCCGACGGCACCCCAGGCAGTCCGCCTCTTGGGAGTGGAAGCACGGCAGGTCGGCGCGAAATACCCGCCCGCCGGTGTAAACCCCGTACAGCGCCGGCACCTGAAGCTGCTCCGCTGCCCTCAGCAAGTCGCGCAGCTGCTGGCCGTCGTTGTGGCTGATGTCGATATGCCATCGTGAGCCTTCGCGGCTGAGCCGCTTGGCCTGCACCAGCATGCCGAAGCACAGGCTGCTCGAACTGTCCAGCCACCACCACAGGTAGTCGCCGCCGACGACAGCCTCCTGGCGTCGGTTGAACTTGATGACCTTCACGTGCGGATACCCGCGATGGACCGCGACGTCGGTCACCGACTCCTCGACCCATCCGTGTCCGAGCTCGTCGAGTTCGTCCATGTATGCCTCGGCGGTCTCGCGGATCCGGGTGAAGGAGGCCAGGACTTCCCAATGCGTCATGACGGCTCGAGGGCGGGGCGGGTGCGATAGACCTGCACCTGATCGCGCAGCTCGTTGCTGGCGATCGCCAGGCCGGCGTACGCCGCGGCGGCCGCCGCCAGGTTGAACGACGACGCCGGCGTGCAGACGACGTCGGAGACGCTCAACGAGCCGTCCTCGAGTCGATCCGCGAAGGTGTCCGCGGCCGCGGCCGCATCCGCCGCGTGCTGGGTGATCCCTGCGGGAACGGGCTTGCCTGTACCGGAGACGAAGGCCTCCCAGACGAACAGCTCGGCCTCACCGGCCAGCCATGGCTCTGGCTTGGTGGTGCACCTCAGCCCGGGCATTCCGGAGCCAACGCGCTCGAGCAGCCACGCGAGCTGGACTAGCCCCGTGGCCAGGGATCCGCTGCCGGCGCCGGCCGACCAGGGCCTGGAACGTCCGTCGACGGTCTCGCCCTGCCGCGCCTGTCCGAGCGTCTTCCAGCTGTCGGCCGGTCCCACCGGGCTGACCGGAACCATGAGCGGAGCCTCGAACCCGAGTGCCACCGGGACACCGGCGCGGAGCGCCTCGAGGACGGCGAGCGCCGCCCCCTCGGGGTGACTGCCTCCCTCGCCGACCGGTCGCCGGCCGGGAAGGTCGAGGGCAGCCCAGGCGAAGTTGCTCCGTACCGAGCCCACGTCGACGGCGACGACCCGTGGCTCCATCAGACTTCCGCCCAGCTGAGGCCGAGGATCCGGAAGGCCTCCTGGACTTGGGGGTGCTCGGGGGACAGGGCGTGGTGCTCGATGGCGTCGAGGGTCCGGCTGATTGCGGGATCCTCGGCGCGCTCGAACACCGCCCAGAGCGGGAGGTCGTCGCCGTGGCGGGAGGCGAACGTGACGCCGTCGAGCTCCGTGGTCGCGTGAAGGTAGGTCGCCACCGACTGTGTGAGCGCTCGTGGGCGCCCGTCCTTGAGCGCGGCCGCGTCGAAGTCGTGCAGGTTCAGCAGGTGCGCCAGGGCGACGAACTGCGGGCGCAGGGCCGCGATCGACTCCGCGGCCGTCACTGCGCAGAAGCGACCGGTCAGTGTCGCGCTGGCCGCCGAGCGCGGCTCGAGCCAGGAGTAGGAGATCTCGCCGGCGCGCCCGGTCGGGTGCATCGCGGCGTCCTCGTCGTCCTCCTCGATGTCGTCGAGCTCGAGCGCGAGGGTCGGGTCAGGCCGGAACCCAGCGAGGACCTCGAGAAGGCAGGCCAGGAGCGTGGAGCCGGCGTAGATGGTGCGGAAGTTGCCCTGCCGGTCGTCCCAGCGACCGTGGAACCGGCCGTCGGCGCCGGCCCACTCCCAGCCGGACCAGGCCCAGGGCTCCGGCTTGAAGCCGACGCGCCAGACCGTCTCGGCGGCGTCGACGACGACCAGCTGAGGTGCCTCGGTCACCAGTGGAGTCACCCGGCCGCAGCGAACGCGCGCGCGGCCGCCAGGACCTCGGGGCCGACCTGCTCCAGGTCGCCCTCACGCAGCAGCCGGGCCGGCGCGACGTCGTCGAGGCGAGGGTTCATGCCCTGGAACCACGCCTGGACGACGGCGGCCGAATCCTTCTCGCGGAGCAGGGCTGCGATCCGGTACGCCATCCGCAGCCGGTTGACGACCTCGGTGGACGGGGTGCGTGCGTCGGCCGAGTCGGCCCACTGCCGCACCGCGCGGGTCTCCTGGACCGAGCCCAAGTAGGCCACGAGCTTGGCGCCGAGCAGGTCGCGCAGTCGCTCGACGAGCTCCGGCGTGGGCAGCCGCACCGACTCCTCGTAGGCGCGCAGGTCGCCGCGGGCGATGGTCGACTGGGTGCTCATACCTGCAGTGTGCCACCCGGAGCACCGCAATCCAATAGCGAATCGCGGGTGAAATCACAGGGTACATCACACCGCCGATAACATAGATTATGTCAGGTTAAGGCCGAATGTGTTGCGTGCCGATAGTTTTGAGGCGTTGATAACCGCCGCTAGTCCCTCACCTAGTAACAAGGGCGTTCTCACGGGCGAAGCCGGTTGGGTTGCACTCGCGGCGCCGTTCATCACCATCGCCAACCGCCGGCAGCGGTCAGGTTCTCAGCAGTCCCGCTCGTGTCCGCAAGTTGGTCGGGGTGGCCCCGCCGTCGACGGCGCTGAACACCCGCTTAGAGACGTCGATGCGCGGACAAGGACGCGGGCGGCCGATGAAGCGAATACGTCGTGATAACCGTAAGGGTTGAATGCTGCAGTTAGAGAAGCCCGTGTCTGCGCCAGGTGGCCTCCGCGGCCGGGTGGAACGGAATGGGTATCGGTGCGTCGATGGTGTCGGTGACCATGTCTTCCAGCGGCAGGGTCGGTCCGCCCTGCCAACCGGTGCGCTCCCGTGCGGCGACCAGCGCCTCGCAGAACTTCGCCACCACGGCGTGATCGGCGTCGGCGCGGGTGAAAACCAGAAATCCGCTGAAGTCGACCGTGTCGACATCGGCGTCAAGCGTCGGGTAGCGGGTCCTTCCGCAGAGTGCCGGACCGGTAGCCTGCCGCATCCAACCGTGACATGTCGTCCTCGGACAGGCTCAGGAAGCGCAGCCCGGCGTTGTTGGCCGGTTCGACCCAGTTGTAAACGCCTTCATCGAAGATTGCGTCGATGGCGCCGTTGCGTAGGAGCTGCGTACGCACAGACTTGTGCGGCAGCCCGTCGTCATAACTCACCTGACCGCCCCAAGACCGGATGTCGTCGAGGGAGATCCCGACTGACGCCAGCACGTCATCGAGCACCAGGTGCACGCTGTGGGTGGGACGGCTCCCGCGCAGGGACACCCGCAACGGCGGTTTCGCCTCCGCGAGGTCGCCCAGCGAGTGCAGACCGAGTTCGGCGGGCACGGCCAGGCCAAGCTGATCGTAGGACGGCACGGTGGCGATCGCGGCCAGCTCGTCGCCACGAGCACCGGGCAGTCGCAGTAGCGCTGACCGGACCGCAGTGGCCGGGTTGAGAATTGCGAAGTGACTGGCGCCGGTGAGCACGGCCGCCACGCCTTCGATGCCGTCGCTGGCGAACAGCGCCGTACGCCATCGGTCACCGCCCCCACCAGAAAGAGAGGGACCCGCGATGCGGCCCACCCGAGCAGCAACACTGAACGCCCTCACGGTGGCGCTCATCCCGATCGCCAGCCTGCCCGCGCCAAGCCAGGCCGGCGCGTACACCGTCGCCGCCGGCGACGAGATCGCCGTGCACTCGAAACACCGGGTCCACCACCTGCACGCAGGGCTACGCCTTTCGCGCACCGCGCTGAGCTCACACAGAGCCTTGCAAAAGATGACTGAGCCATGAAATCCCATTCACATACGTGACTGAGTTGATGCGAGCACGCATCGCGGCTGTTACGAGAAGATTCTGGTACACCCTCGTGCGACGGTTCGGAGCCAGATGTCGAGCGCAACTTTGATCACTCCGGACCGTTTGCCCCGGACAGCAGCACGTTGTGACCGTTCCAAAGAAGTCCGGTTTCGCCGGCCCGGGTGTCCGACTCGAGACACTAGTACGTGCTTGCAGGCGGTGGGGCCGTCGTCGCTGACAGCCGCGGATCTGGTAGCGGACTGGCATCACTCTGCATCTCCTTGACCTCGCTCCGGAAGATGCGCAACGACTTCCCCAACGCACGGGCCGAGTCCGGCAAGCGCTTCGCGCCGAACAGCAGGATCACGACGACAGCCAGAATTGCCCAGTGCCATGGACTCAGTGCGCCCATTTTGATCTCCTTCAGACGAGCTCGTGTGACCACCCCGGCCCACCACACGAATGCAGAATCACGAATTTTGAATATTAACAACATGAATCAACACGTTGAGCTTGAGACCGATACCGTCGTCGCCGACCGTGAACCGGCTCGCCAGATCCGCTGCGACACCACCCTCGCCGGGATCGTGGCGTACCGGAGCGACCATCAGCTACTCGCTGAGGTTCAGAACCGCACAGATGACGATCCCATCAAATAGCGCCGTAACCGCGGCAATTCAGTGGGTTCGACATCATTCACTACACCGACAGCGCGCCAGTTGTCGCCTCGCCTTTCACCGTTCCGCCCATATCGGACAGTCGGTTACTCAGCGCATCACGTCGATCACTGCACTGAAGTCCTTGTCGGAGTGCTGCGCATTGAATCGTGCGTAGATTTCGGCCGCCAAAGTACCCAGTGGCGCCTTGGTGCCGGCCAAGGACACGGCGTCCATCGCCAAGCCCAGATCCTTGTGCATCAGTGCAGTCGCGAATCCCGGTTTGAAGTCGTTGTTGGCGGGCGAGGTTGGCACCGGCCCCGGCACCGGGCAGTTAATACTCACGGACCAACAATTGCTGGTCGCTCCCGTCACCACGTCATACAAGGACTGAGCTGAGAGTCCCAGTTTCTCAGCGAGGACGAATGCCTCGCCGACCGCGATCTGTTGCACGGCCAGCATCATATTGTTGCACAGCTTGGCAGCCTGTCCGGTGCCTGACTCGCCCGTGTGGATGATCTTGCCCGCCATCGGATCCAGCACCGATCGAGCTCGTTCAACGGCGTCGGTCTCCCCTCCGGCCATGAACGCCAACGTTCCCGCAGTGGCGCCGTTGACGCCACCCGACACCGGAGCATCGATCTGTTGAAAACCAGCTTTCGACGCACTGTCGTGGATTTCGCGCGCGTCCGCGACCGAGATCGTCGAAGTGTCGATGAACAGTGCGCCCGGCTTCGCCGCGGGGAGAATCTCCGCGTAGCAGGCCTTGACCACGGCACCGTTGGGCAACGATGTGATCACCACGTCTGCGTCGGCAACAGCGTCGGTACCCTTTTCAAAGACAGTCGCGCCCTTGCATTCTGCCGCGGCTCTCAACGCCGGAACCAGGTCGAAGCCGCGAACCGCGAACCCTGCGGCCAGCAAGTTGGCCGCCATCGGTCCACCCATGTTGCCGAGCCCGAGGAATGCAATTGTCGTCATTTACAACGCCTTTCATCACTTCTGATCAGGGTTCATCTGCGAAGCCAGTGATCGAACTGCGCCTCGTCGGCCTCTCGGCCACGCTGGCGAGGCCAGCCGGAATGTGGCATGTCGCCCGATCTACGTTAATTGTGAACGACTGCACTTTATCCGCTTTTGAACGACGATCTTAGACATCCCCAGAATTCGCATAACGCTCAAACTATGCAGAATATTCAATTCGTGGCCTGCACTTCATGGCTCGGTCACCCGCAAATGGATCACGAGGAGCCAGCGCCTTCACGGCGTCCATATCTGCTCCAGCGGTGAATGACTCACGCCAGTGCGTCTCACCGGGGGCGGCTGGATGAAGTCGCTCGATCCGAACTCCACGCCACTTCACCATACAAGAATTTGCGGGTGCTGCGGGCGAGATCAAGAAGAGTGCACAGAGCATCAACAGCGAACCGCAAACAAAAACGTCGAATTACATTCAGCGGCGATGGACGTGCGGCGGGCGGAATGGGAAATGCGACCGAACCCGAAAGCGACTTGCGATCACCTCCTGTACGCGGTCAGTCCCGGCGTGTGCCGTCTCGCGGCGCGCCGCAGGATGCACACATCGAGCAACGAAACTGCGGGCGCGGCATGCTCTCCGCACAGTCCTCGGGTTTGCCGCGCGATCGCGAACCTGTCCGGAGATGTGCGACGACGCCGACCTACCGCACACGGGGCCTGTCGACCGGTGGACCGGCCCAAAGCCCTTGCTTCACGTCGGCGAAATCGTCGTTCGGCAGAGAAACCCAGACGGGACGGCCGTCCTTATCGACCAACCGAGCCCGCACTCCCTCGCAGAAGTCGCGCGTGCGCACAATGCGCGTCGCAATGTCGAGTTCCATAGAAAGACAGTTCCGTAGCCCCATCTGCTTTCCCATGGCCAGGGTGCTCATCGTGACTTCGAGGCTCTGCGGGGAGGCCGCGTCCAGAGCTGCCAGAGAGTCTTCTGCCCACTGCGTCGACAGCGCGCCCAGACGGGTGCGTATCTCTGTCACGGTGTTCGCTCCGAAACACCAGTCGATGTCGTCCCGATGAGATGCGAGACGACCGGGCGGCGCGGGGGCGGTTCCCGGCGACAAGGCCCGGAGAGCATGATCGACCGAACCTGTCCGCCGCTCGAGGGCAGAAATGACCATGCCGGCATCAGCGACCCGATGCGTTCCGAGCCCGACGTACAGCGCGTCGGCGGCATCGAGTCGGTAGCCGGTGAGTCCGAGATAGGTTCCCACGGCGCCGGGTAACCTCGACAGGAAGTAGCTGGCTCCGACGTCCGGGAGAAAGCCGATGCCGGTTTCCGGCATCGCCAGTGTTGCGCGTTCGGTCAGCACCCGGAACGCACCGTGCACCGACAATCCCAGACCACCGCCGAAGCAGATTCCATCGATCACCGCGACCAGCGGCGTATCGAGTTCCGCGAGTCGAAGATTGAGCTCATATTCTGCGGTGAAGAATTCGACGTTGTCGGCATGACGTCCTGCCAATGCATTCTGTCGGATCCTGCGGACGTCCCCACCGGCGCAGAAGGCCTTGTCACTGGAGCTGTCGAAGACCAGTACCGTACCGGCGGCCCTCTGCCACTCGTCGAGACATGCATGGAGGGCATGAACAATATCCAGCGTCAATGCGTTCAACGATTTCGGCCGGTCCAGCGTGATGCGTCCCACCGACCCGTTGCGGGTGAAGACGATTCCATCAGATTGTCCGGACATCTCGTGCCCCGCTACGACAGGCTCCCCGTTCATCGTGTCTCCAGATTCCTGACCTACACCGCACAGACGAAAGCGCCGCGATTTTCTGTCAATGGCCAGATTGCGGTCCCCGCTGGTGGCCAACTGAAAGTCCCCGCCCTTCACGGTGAGTTCAGCTGGTCTTGAGTCGTGTTCCTCCCTTCGCTCGGGCCTGCTTCATCCGGTAGGAGTCGCCGTCGGTGACGACGGTGTGGCAGTGGTGCAGGAGCCGGTCGAGCATGCTGACTGCGGTGGTGTGTTCGGGCAGGAACCGTCCCCAGGACTCGAAGGGCCAGTGCGACGCGATCCCCAGCGAGCGGCGTTCGTAGGCGGCGGCGACGAACCGGAACAGCAGCTGTGCGCCGGTGTCGTCCAGGGGCGCGAACCCGAGCTCGTCGACGATGACGAGCTCGTTGCGCAGCAGGTTCTCGATGACCTTGCCGACCGAGTTGTCGGCAAGCCCTCGGTAGAGGGTCTCGACCAGCTCGGCTGCGGTGAAGTATCGGACCCGGTGACCGTGCTCGACCGCGGCGATCCCCAGCGCGATGAGGGTGTGCGACTTCCCGGTGCCGGCGGGCCCGATCAGGCAGACATTCTCCGCGGCACGGATCCACTCCAACGAGGAGAGGTAGTCGAACGTCGCGGGCGGGATCGAGGACGCGGCGACATCGAACTCCTCGAGTCGCTTGGCAACGGGGAACGCGGCCTGCCGCATCCGGGTGCGGACGTTGGACTCATCGCGGGAGGCGATCTCGGCCTCGACGAGGGTGCGGAGAAACTCCTCGGGCTTCCACCGCTGGGTCTTCGCGGTCACCAGCAGCTCGGGTGCCAGCCGGCGCATTGCGGCCATCTTCAACCGCTTCAGACCCTCGTTCAGGTCTGCTGGCAGCGGCGGCGGAGTCGTGGCGGTCACCAGACCTCACCACCCTCGGCATCGGTGTCGATCCGGCCCTCGATCCGGTAGGCGTCCAGTGATCTGGTCGGCACCGACGGCAGGGTCAGCACCAGCGCCTGGCCGGCCGGCGTCGGGCGGGGTGCGTGGCCGCCGGTGGCCAGGATCGATCTGATGTCGTCGGCACGCCAGCGACCGAATGCCACGGCCCGCTCCAGTGCCAGGAGCAGCGGTTCGGTGCCGTGCGCGGCGCCCAGGGTGAGGATCTCGGCGATCTCGGTGCCCAGCTTGGTGACCCCGGCTGCTGCGGAGCCGGTCAGGAACTGCTCGGCGACCGGTCCCAGTGCGAGGAACTCCCGCTCGGCGGGCGTCCTGGGCCGGGCTCCACGGCGTGGCGTGTTCGGTCGTGGCCGGTCGTAGTGGGCATCGTCGATGCTGACCTCGCCCGGTGCGACCAGGCCATGTTCGGCGTGGACCTCCCCGGTGACCGGCTCGATGACTCGCAGCACCCGGTCACGTTCGTCGACCAGCACCGTGACCGTGGTGCCGATCAGCCGGTTCGGCACCGAGTAGCGAGCCGACCCGAACCGGATGCAGGAGAGCTTGTCGACCTTCCGGGTGGTCGGCTTCGGGCCGACCTCCAGGCGCAGCGACGGCAACTCACCCAGCAACTCCCGCTCGGTGGTCAGGCGTTGCTCGGGGACGGCGTGGATCTCCGAATGCACCGCCGTGTTGACCTCATCGCACCAGGCGACGGCCCGCTCGTTCAGGCCTGCCAGGCCGCCGGCCCACGGGTCGTCGTCGAGCTCAAGTGGGACCAGCAGGTCGTCCTTGGCGTAGCCGACCAGGTTCTCCACGATGCCCTTGGACTCCGGGTCCGCGGCATGGCAGAAGTCGGGCCGGAACCGGTAGTGGGTCGCGAACCGGACATAGTCCGGGGACGGCACGACGACGTTGGCGACCACGCCGCCCTTCAGACAACCCATCCGGTCAGCGAGCACCACCTTCGGGACGCCGCCGAGGACCTCGAAGCACTCAGCCAGCATGCCCAGGGTGGTCACCTGCTGCTCATCAGCGGCGAACCGGACGAACCGGAACCGCGACCACGCGAGCACCGCGCAGAAGACATGGACCTTGCGGCCCGCGAGGATCTCCTCGCCCCAGTCGATGGCCAGCACCTCACCCGGCGACCACACCGCCGGACGCCGACCACCGGCACGCGCCTGACCCCGGCGCCACTCACTCTTGGCCTGGGCGACCAGGCGCCGGAAGTTGCGGTCCGACCCCTCATAGCCCGCCGCCCGCGCGGCCGGCAGCAGCCGCTTCGCGCTGATCTTTCCGAAGGTCTTGGCGACCTTCTCCGCGACCAGCTCGGCGACCTCCTCATAGTTCCGCGCCCGGACCGGCTTGGTCGGCACCTGGCCGATGCCGGCGGCCTCGTGGGCCTCGATGATCCGTCTGACGGTCTTGTGGGTCGTGCCGCAGATCGCGGCCGCCCCTCGATACGTGCCTACATCTCGGTAGGCGGCAATCACGTCCATTCTTTCCTTCGCGTTCTTCAATGGAAGCCCCTGCGTGGTGCTCGATGGTCTGGTTGGCACCGCCACCGTCACCACGCAGGGCCCTCACCGTCGGCTACGACACGACGCGAAGGGTGGGGACTTCTAACTGGCCACCAGTGGGGACCTCGACATGGCCACCAGTGGGGACTTTTTCATGGCCACGGACACGATTTTCGCTCATGCACGGTGGATATTCGATGTTTCACTGCGGAATTCGCTCGGCTACCGCGCACCCTCGACCCGGGCGGTATCGAAGTGGCGAATGCGGCCGAGCTACGGACCGGAGGAAGCCTGGGTCAATCGTCGGCTCTGGCTGTCCGTCGACCACGGGATCGGCAGCCGCTAGTCGGTGGGCTCACCGGTTCAGCGTATCTGCACGTCGGCGGCCTTCCGGGCCACGAAACGTCGGAAACATCCGGTCTCCCCGACAGTTTGTCCGGAGCGCTTCACGAACAAGCGCGCTTCGCCGTGCCGGAGCCGTCGTGGCCATCGCAGAGGTCAATCCGACTTGTCCGAGGCTCAAAAACGATTAAACCCGCTGATTAGCCGTACATTTCTTCATCGTTTCCTGACCAGAAGTTCCGGCGATGCCGCACACGTGGCGTGCACCCACCGATCGTGGCCGTCCCGACCGCTCCGCCGAACTGCCGGCAGGTGGCGTAAGCGGCGCTGGCGTCCGGCGCGTTTCAGTACCCAGCCGGACTGACTATCGTCTTCAGTTCGGTCCTTGCGCTCGCCTGCAGGCCGGAGTCTTCGGGCGTCACGGCTGATGTCCTCGCCTATACCGCCGTGCACCCGGGGCAACCTCGCCGACCCGCAAACGGCCAGATCCGGAGTACCCGTACAGCCAGATGCGGTGCACGCCGCACCGTCGAAACCTGCCGCAGCACAGAGCCGATCAGGACTGTGACACCGATCAGCATGGTGATCGACCCGGGCAGATACTGTCCGCCCTGAATCATGGTCAGGCCCAGGATCGTCCCGCCGAAGGCCACCCGCCGCCGGACCCGGCCAACCTGTGGTTTCCGCTGATCTGCGGCCGAGCCGCGGCCATGATCTCCGCACTCTGATCCCGAGCCGCAGGATCGTTCGTCACAGCCGGCGCACCGCAGGACGCCACGTGGCGAGCCAGACGACCGCTCCGATGAGCCCGAGGAGGACTGCGGCAGAGGCGACGCTGATCGTCATGATCGCCAGGAACATCGCGGTCATAAGGCGTTTGCTCATGATCTGGAGAAGTCTCGCTCTCGACTGTGCGGCGTGACAGGCCGCAGGCCGCGGTGCGCACCATCGAGCGCTCGCGGAAGACCTGAACACACAGATCACCGCCGCCGGCCGGAGCCCGCGGCGGTGATCTGCTGCAGAGCTGTCTAGTTCATCGTCGGGATGACGAACTCGGCGCCGTCCTTGATGCCCGAGGGCCACCGCGAGGTCACGGTCTTGACCTTGGTGTAGAACTGGATCACGGCTGGGCCGTTGGCGTTCAGATCGCCGAACACCGAGCGCTTCCAACCACCGAAGGTGTGGTAGGCCACCGGCACCGGGATCGGCACGTTGACCCCCACCATGCCCACCTGAACCCGTGCCACGAAGTCACGGGCCGCGTCACCGTCGCGGGTGAACACAGCAACGCCGTTGCCGTACTCGTGCTCGGTGGGCAGACGCAGAGCCTCTTCGTAGTCCTTCGCACGCACGATGCACAGGACGGGACCGAAGATCTCGTCGGTGTAGATCGGCATGTCCGCGGTCACGCGATCGAACAGGGTGGGGCCGATGAAGTAGCCGCCCTCGAGCTCGCTACCGTCGAAGGTCAGATCGTCGGTGGAACGTTCGCGACCATCGACCACCAGATCGGCACCGGCTTCGGCACCCTTGGCGATGTAGTCATGTACGCGGTCCAGCGCGGCCTTGCTGACCAGCGGTCCGTAGTCGGCCTTCGGATCGAGGCTGTGACCGACCCTGAGCTGGTTCACGCGCTCGACGAGCCTGGCGCGCAGTCGATCAGCGGTCTCGTCCCCGACCGCGACCGCAACGCTGATGGCCATGCAGCGCTCGCCCGCGGATCCGTAACCGGCACCGATCAGCGCGTCGACAGCCTGCTCCAGGTCAGCGTCGGGCAGCACGATCATGTGGTTCTTGGCGCCACCGAAGCACTGCGAGCGCTTCCCGCTCTTGGCCGACTCTGTATAGATGTACTGCGCGATGTCGCTGCTGCCGACGAAGCCGATGGCCTGGATGTCCGGATGCGCCAGGATGGCGTCAACGGCTTCCTTGTCGCCCTGCACAACCTGGAACAGGCCGGCCGGAAGACCGGCTTCGATGAAGAGTTCGGCCAGACGCACCGGGACCGAGGGATCACGTTCGGACGGCTTCAGGATCACCGCGTTCCCGGTGGCCAGTGCCGGGCCCACCTGCTGCAGGGGGATCATGGCCGGGAAGTTGAACGGCGAGATACCCGCGACCACGCCGAGCGGCTGCCGCAACGAGTACACGTCGATGCCCGGCCCTGCACCCTCGGTGTACTCGCCCTTCATCAAGTGCGGGATACCGATGGAGAATTCGATCACCTCGACGCCACGCTGGATGTCACCCAACGAATCGGCGATGGTCTTACCGTGCTCGAGAGACAGGATCTCGGCGAGCTCGTTGGCGTTGGCGTTGACCAACTCGATGAACTTCATCATCACACGAGCTCGGCGCTGAGGGTTCCAGGCCACCCAATCCTTCTGGGCAGCAACAGCAGAAGCGACAGCGGTGTTGACATCCTCCGCCGTTGCGAGCAGCACCTGCGCCTGCACCTCACCGGTGCTGGGGTTCATCACATCCGCGGTGCGACTCGACTTCAGGGTGGCGCGCTTGCCATCGATGAAATGGGGAATTTGCGTGGTCATGTGTTGTCCTTTCCGTTGACCATCTGTTCCGAATTCTCTTGTTCGAACTGAGCGAGATGCTCAGATGCTCCGTCGATCCTGATGAACCCTGTTCGCCTTCTGCCCGTATGTTCGAGCATCAGTGCCTACGAATAGACCGATGAATAGAGTTCCACTATCTGTTCGACATCTGGGACCAACGGATTGTTCGACGGCGAACCGGAGGCCAGCGCCTGTTCTGCCATGGTGGGCACCAACCGATCCCACTCCGCCCGCGCGATACCGTACTGTGCCGGGGTCGGGACGTGCAGATCCAGGCACAGCTCGGCGATACCGTCAACGAACTTGCCGGCGGCCACGTTGTCGCTGTCGCCCGAGCCCGCCAGTCCCATGATCCGACCGCAGTCAGCATACCGGCCCACCGCCGCGTCAACCGAGAATCGGGTCACTTCAGGGAACAACATCGCATTCGAAAGACCATGTGCAACACGAAAATGTGCACCGATGGGCCGACTCATCCCGTGGATCAGAGCCACGCTGGCGTTCGAGAAGGCGATACCGGCCTGGGTGGCAGCCAGCATCATCCCCTCTCGGGCCTCACTGTCCTGCCCGTCGGCGTAGACCCGGCGGAGGTTCTTGGCCACACCCTGCATCGCCGTCAGGCACAAGGCGTCCGCGAACGGGTTGGCCTTGATGCTCACGTACGCCTCGACCGCGTGGGTCAACGCATCGATTCCGGTGTCAGCGCTGAGCCTCTTCGGCATCGTCTGTGTCAGTTCGTAATCGACGATCGCAGCCGTCGGCAGGAATGAATTGCCGATGCAGAGCATCTTCTCATCGGTTTCACTGTCGGTGATGACCGTGAACTTGGTCGCTTCGGAACCACTTCCGGCGGTGGTCGGGATCGCCATGATGGGCAGTGCCGGGCCGCCGTAGTCACGCGGAGCCTTGAAGCTGCGCATCGGTTCGTCGGATACGGCCAACACCGCCAGAGCCTTGGCAGTGTCGATCGGGCTACCACCACCGAAACCGATCACTGCGTCGGCCTCATGCCGATTCAGGCAATCTAGCGCAGGCTGAAGCGATTTCGTCGTCGGGTCTGGGACCGTCTCGGTGAACGCCGCGACACTCAAGCCACTTCGAGCAAGAATGTCGACCAACCGGTCGACGCTGCCGCTCTGAGCCAGAAACGTGTCCGATATCACGATGGGCCGGCGAATACCCAACCTGGAGGCCACATCTGCGGCCGAGCTCAACGTACCGGCGCCGATACGCATCAGCTGTGGTACCGCGATGGTGTAGCTCATGGAATTAATCGTCCATGTTCCATCACGTTCATCAAAAGGTGCAGATCGTCTGCATAATCGCCAGTGCACCGACGATCTGTCGGTTGTCCTCGCGCCGCTGTGTGCGGACACTGGGAGT
>Ga0172380_10002065_pt1 | contig 32608 bp, 68 predicted proteins | sample Leawe162metaG_FD_119747 | JGI IMG/M metagenome (GOLD analysis project Ga0172380, IMG submission 119747) | Leachate microbial communities from a municipal landfill in Southern Ontario, Canada - Leachate well 162 metaG | ecosystem: Engineered > Solid waste > Landfill > Unclassified | place... | reverse complement strand
GCGAGCCACCGCGCGGAGCGCAGCAAGGAACGGGCGATAGAAATCCTCGTCCGCTCCGTCCAAGAGAGCGTCCGCTTGGTTGATGAGCTGCTCGACGGAACGGACTTCCGCTTTCCCGTCTCGGATGAATTCGACGTAGGTGACACCGGATAGTTCCTCGATCTTGCGGAGTTCGTGGGGTTTGATGGATACGCGTTCGTCGCCATACCAGACCGACTTCGCGCGGCTGATTTTCCAGCGCAAAGCGAGGGCGGCATTGAGCAGCCGTTCCCCTTTACTCGCGCCGCTACCAACGGGCGCGATCCGTTCTCTCATCATCAGTGATGAAAAGGCCAATTCAGACATTTCTGATTTCCACGACTTCTTTTCTGACACTTACAAAGCTCCTGGGTTCATGTTTCTGGGCATGAACCAAGAGCGAGACGAAAGGGCTGACGAGGGTTTTGAGACGCTTGGAGAGGCTGCCGCGAGATTGCTTGCAGGCTTGGACGCGAAGGCCTCCAAAAAGCGAAAGAATGTTATTCGTATCTGCCCGTTCGGGAACGACGAGTTCGGGCAGCCTACGGGATATGATGAATGGGAGTAGCGTCATTGGAATGGCAGCTCCATTGGAGCGCCACGCTCTTCGTTGAGCCTTTCCAATTCACTCCGGTTACGCTGCTCGTCGTTGAGAAGCATTTTGTTGAAAATGGCGATAGACGTAGGGCGGTCTACGATGGGGCGGAAGAAACGCGCGTCGAACGCACCTATGTTCTTGTGTTCTGCAAAGAACAGCCAAACGATATCCCCGTAACTATCTTCTATCCGCTCGATGGTGACGATGTCGCCCTTCTGTGGCCCGTCTACGATTGGCGGTCCCGGCATACCGTCAGAGCAAAGTTTCCATTTGCCATCTTTGATACAACACACCTTCTGACCGACTCGGAAGCTCATGACAGCCTCGCGGAAATTGCGGGGGCCACCTGGGAACGTGGGCTTGTGGTGGCCCCCTTCGAGCGAAGGGGAACGCTCGATCTTGAAATGAGTGCAGCGCTTTCTTCACACCCGTGCGCTGCCAACAGGCTGAACCTGAGGACGCCCCCGTCCTCTGTGGAAGTTGAATTAGGTGCAGCGTCTTTCTTCGTATCACGCGCTGCCAGCGACATTTTGGAGCGCTCCCGGTCAGGACGCCTCGAAGCTGAATGGGTGCCCGTCACCGCAGGAGGAACAGTGACGGGCGGCGCACTTGGGAGGCGGTGCGCAATTTGATTGCTGGCGGACTGTCCGGCCATTTCCCTCAATCCCTCAAATGGCGGCTGTTAAGGCCGCTTCTTGCCGTTCGATTTCTTCGCCGTTTTCTTGGCGTTCCGTTCAAGCCAACGAGCTGCGGCGTCCCTGTCCCTGAACTCCTGCTCGTCGAGGCAGCTAACTTTTCTCTTTGGATGGAGGCGCGCGTTGCGCCAGTTGAGGCTGCTCATTGGGCAGTTTCCTGTTCCAATTCCTCGCGCATCCACCCCATCAACTTGTCGTAGGTTTTGACAGTGAACCCCGCCCCTGCCCGCATCCTCTTGAAGAACGTGTTGTCCTTGATGGCACGCAGACCGATCGTTTCTTCGGAGATGCTTCTGCGAGCAGCGAGCGCCGCCGCCGTCTCAATCAGATTGGTGCGAAGTTCATGTTCCATGCGTGCGCAGTATGCGTATTTCTACGCAGTTTACAAGCGGCAAATTCCGGAAAGATACGCATGGCGCGATTTTTTCCGCAGGGTATGACTCGGCCCCATGGAAAAAATGACCCCAGAACGCCTTGAGGTGCTAATAAAACGAGCGGGCGAGAACCCGACCTCGGTGGCGCTTGGCATTAATCGGGACAAGGATTACGTCCGCGATTATATCAAGGGTAGGAAGCAGACCATCAAGGCTGACGATCTGGTTGAAATCCTCGCGTACCTGCGGCCCAAGATTGACGACGAGCTGCCGAATTACACCGTGGTCGATTCAGATGAGATCGAGGTAGTGGGAGTTGTGCAGGCCGGTGCCTGGTTAGAGACGTATGCCCGCAACAGCGAGGAAAAGTCGGAGACAATCCCCGTAGCGCGCGATCCACGCTTCCCAGAGGCCCGCCAGTACGCCCTGAAGGTCATTGGCGACAGTATGGACCAAGAAGTGAAGGACGGCGCTTATGCCATCTGTGTGGCCTTTGGAGACGCGGGCTTGGAGAAAAAGGCGGGGATGATAGTCCACGTCGAAAGAATCCGCCCAGAAACGTCCGAAACGACGCTAAAGGCTATCGAGATGGAAAACGGTCGGATGGTTCTAAAGCCCCGCAGCAGCAACCCCGTACACAAGCCAATCTATCGGGATCAGTCATTGGGCGAGGAAGTGGTCATTCGCGGGTTGGTTTTGAGCTTCTACGACCCCAAACCGCTCTGAACGTCGTTGAGTCCATTTTTTAGACGGAAGAGTTAAGGTCTTTATATAAACGCCCTCTTTAGTGGTATTCATAAAGACCTTAGTTCTACAGTCCATTTTCTGGACTCAACGTTTTTCGCTCCCACGCCGCGTTGCCGCTAAATGTCGGGCGGTAGTTGCTTTGATATCTGTGGAAGCGGTCCACCTTTATATATCCCCCCTTCTCCAACTGCTTGATGGCCTTTGCCAGCGTCGTGCGGCTCATATGGCCGTGCTTGGTAAGCCAGTCGTAGCTTGGCTGTAGCATTTCGCGCGCTTCCGGCTTGAAGAACGTCCCGAATAATAGGCCAACCCGCACTGCGGCGGAGCCTAGCTCTGGGTCGCGCGCCATCTCGTAAAGCCAGCGCATCCGATTCTCGTACCATGTTCTTTCATAACTCATGCCCGCTTATAGCGGACTTTTCCGCATAACAAAATACGGATTTTTCCGGTTTCCCTATTGTATTACGTTTTTTTCCGTAGTAGGTTCTCTTCATCACAACGGCACACGCCGAAGGGACCACACCGATGAAAACCCGCAAGGCCCTTACAGTTCTCGCAGCGTGCATTGGCTTCGTCGCTTACTTCGACAAGCCCGCTCATTCAGCAGACGGCCTGTATGCACAGATTGGCGCTTGGACGGTTCGCGGTAATTCCGAAACCGGCACCTGCTACACCTCGGCACCCTACCCCGATGGCGTGACGCTTACGATCTTCTTCACGCAGGACGGCACCACTTCGCTTATGCTGGATGGTGTCTCTGTCCACAAAGGCCAATTCCTGGCAGTTGACGTTGCCACCTCAGATGGCAACAGCGGCACTATAAACGGATTTGGCTACGACGACGGAGCGGCGCTGTTCGAGGGCCTCAACCGGGCTACGGTTCGAGCGCTGGCGAACGCTGAAAAGCTCTTCGTTCAAGGCCTCGGCATCTACAACCTTGTCAAGTCCAGAGCAGCCCTGCTCAAGACGTACGAATGCGTCAAGGCGCTCAGCGGGGGGGCTGTTTGATGTCCATCACCCTCCGCTACTCGATCACCAAGCTTTCAGACGGCTGGTCGATCTACGACAACCTCGATCAGGAATATCTGGATCGCGGTCTTGAGTACGACGAAGCGCAGTGGCTGGCAGAGTCGCTTGAGCATGACGAGCCTTGGCCGTCCGACGAGATGGACCCCGACGATTATCTGGAAACCGGCATTGACCCGGACCGGTACTACGACGAACGGCGCGAGGGCATTCGATGAGCGCCACCGAGGAACATAATGCGCTTGCCCGCGAGTTTGTGATGAAGGTGGCAGGAGCGACCCGTTCACATTCCGAATTGATGGTTGTCGTGGAGAGTACGCTGCTGGCGGCAATGCTGCTGTCGCGAAAACTCTACAACCTGCCGCCGCACGGTTGCGTCGAGATGGTTGAAATGGCCGTCCAGCAGGCGACCGACCGTTTTACGGAGAAGGCGTCATGATACCCCTCCTTCTCCCCCGCAATGAGTCAGAAATGGAAGAGGACGCGCTCATCCGTGCGTCTCGCCAGCAGAGGCCCATCGTTGGGCTTCGTTCCGAACCAGATCGTATCGCTGACTGGACACGCTGGTGTGAGGCATTCGGCCATTCCACAGAAGCAGCCCGTCAGATCGCAATCGAGGAAAACGAGAGGCTACGGACATGAGCATGTATCCTGAACCTTACGTGAAGCCAGTAGCAACGCAAAACCAGATTATCGCTCTGCTGTTCGCGATGGAATTTGTCTGCGTCTACATCGCGGCATGGTGGCTCTGGTCATGAACATCCACATCCTCCCCGCCCCTACAGATCGCGGCCTTGAAGAAGCAGCCGCCAAGTTCCACGCGGAAGAAGCAATCCGCGAGCTGATCCGTCTGCACGGCAGGCGCAAAACCGAGTTCATCCTGTCCGCGATATTCGAGGACGAAGCTTCGAGGCTGCACCAATGAGCATTCTTCTCCACAAGCTCAAAGACCCGTTCCCGCCAGACCGCATTAGCTGGCGCGTAGGTTCCACCAAGCGCGACAAGTCCAAAGGCATGGCCTTGGCTTATATTGACGCTCGCGACGTCATGCAGCGTCTGGACGAGATTTGCGGCCCTGAAAATTGGCAGTGCGATTATCCGCACGCCGGGACCAAGACCGTCTGCCGCATTGGCATCCGCATCGGTACGGAATGGGTGTGGAAAGCCAACGGCGCGGGCGACACGGACATTGAGAGCGAGAAAGGCGCTCTTTCCGACGCCTTCAAGCGGGCGGCAGTCCTGTGGGGCATCGGCCAATATCTGTACGACCTCGATAGCCCATGGGTGACGCTGGACACTGAAACCGGCTCCGATGGCAAGGTCTACGTCAAGGGCATAGCCAAGCACGAATTTACGCGCCTTCACAAACTGCTTGGCGGTCAGTCCAGCGGTCAACTCAAGGAAGCAGACGAGTGGGGCCAAGCCCTCCACGCCCTGTCTGAATGCCAGTCAGTTGTTGGCGTCGAGAGCCTTTATAAGGAACTCCGCAAGACGTGGCCGGTGGCATGGCTGACCAGCTTCACCGCCGAATGCGCCCGCCGCAAGGCGGAAATCCTTGCTGCGCACGACGATGACGCCACTGTCAATGCGATCAAGGACGCCTTTCCAGGCGCCCGCACAATCAACGAAATGCATCCACTGGAGGCCGGATAATGGCTAAGAAATACGACAACTCTGGAACGCTTTTTCGCAACGACCGGAGAGAGAAAGACAGCCATCCGAACATGACCGGATCGGCCACCATCGACGGCCACGACTATTTTGTGAATGGCTGGACCAAGGAAGCCAAGAACGGCAAGTTCATCAGCCTTTCCTTCAAGAAGAAGCAGCCCGCGTCAGAGCCGCCGCAGACCTATGCCGGTTCAACCCGCGAGCGGCCCGACGATCTCAACGACGACCTGCCTTTCTAGGAGCCGACAATGGGACTCGACCATATCCCCACAGAACAACTACGTGACGCCGTGATGGCGTGGAAGGATGCATACAAGCCTCGTTGGCCCTTCCCAGGCCTATCCCCTTCCTTGTGGGAGCGGATTGACGAAATGGTTGATGAGATTGCCAGACTTCGTGAGGCGCGCGATGGCTAAGCGTCCAGAGAAACCAGTCTACTCCTTCCTGCGCAAGGGCGGCTCGCTCGTTCCTGAAATGGAATATGACGCCCGCGCCCTCGACGGCATAGCTGAGGGCCAGCGGGTCAAGGTCGATATCCGCGAATGGCGCAATCTGGGCAGGCTCAGAAGCTATTGGCTCATGTTGCATCAGGTCGTCTCCGCAACCGGCGCGAATGGCCTGTCAGCAGAACGCTTACACGAGGTTGCGAAGCTCCAGAACGGCTGTGTGGACGTGGTGTTGCTGCCTTCTGGCCAGCCTGTCGCCATTCCTGCGTCAATCGCTCTGGACCGCATGTCGGAGCCGGAATTCATCGAATTCTACCAGAAGGTCGAAGAGTGGATCGCCAAGACGTACGGCTACCAGCCGCAAGCGAGGGCGGCATGACGAGGCCATCAGTCATGGACGAAATGCTGCTTGCCTTGAAAGACATCGTGCGGTGGTACGCGCAACGAGACCCAGAGAGCAACAACATACTCCCCATAAACGAGCAATTCAGGCCGGAAGTTGTGCGGGCAATGATGGTCATCGCCAGAGCGGAGCGCAATCAATGACACGCATAGAGGTTTTACAGCAGTGGCGCGATGCAGACCACGAGGACGTTTTAATGCTGTCGCGGAACGACGTGATAGGCCTCCTAGAGGAAGCGTATCGCTGGCAGCGAGCTCTAAAAAGCATTGAAGCGAGCGCTTGCTGTGATGGTTGCCAAGAGGCTCAACGCGTAGCGCACGCCGCACTCCTTCCAGAGCGAACACTTGGCGCGACACTAGAATGGAAGGTCTGGCCATGAACCCGATCCTCATGGTCGTCAAGAATACACACCGCGTCATAGCCGTGCAGGGCCACACCCGCCGCATAGAGGATAAGCCCCGCAGCTCCGACGAGCTTCACTCCAGCCTTCGTTGGGAACTCCTGTTCGAGCGCAATTTGGAACGCGCTCTGGAGCAGGGATTGGCGGAGGACGTGTAAATGTATGCCATTCGCCGCCCAGACACCGCATTCCGTAACGACCCTATCGGCAAGAAGGATCGCACGTTCAAGGACGAGGCGCATCTGGCCTTCATTCGCAAACTGCCGTCTCCAATATCCGGTCAATACGACTGTGACGCGGCCCATATCCGGGCCGGGAGCGCCAAGCACAACAAGAAGCGCACCGGCATGGGGCAGAAGCCGTCCGACTGCTGGGCCATTCCTCTGACCCGTGAGGAACACCGCGAGCAGCACTCCGAAAACGAATTGGAATGGTGGCTGCTCAAGGGCATCGATCCTTTCGAACTCGCACAGGAACTCTATGCCGTGACTGGCGATATCGAGGCTGGCAAGCGCGTCATAGCCAAGTTTCGCCAATTGTACGCAAGAGGTGCCGGACATGAGTAAGCTGCGCGTGCTGATCGGCGGCGAGTTCACTGGCACCATCCGCGATGCATTCATTGCGCGCGGGCACGACGCCATGTCCTGCGACTTCAAGCCGACCATTGTTCCAGGACCGCATTACCAGGGCGACTGGGCTGATATCGAAGGCGACGGCTGGGATTTGGCAATCTTCCACCGCACCTGCACCTTCATGGCTAATTCGGGTGCCAAGCACATCTATGCCGGCATGAAGAAGGACAACGGCCTCAACGAAGATCGCTGGCTCGAAATGGGCCGCCATGCCTGGGCGTTCTGGAAGCACAAGGAAAGCTGCCCGGTCGAGTACGCCGCCTGGGAAAACCCGGTCATGCTTGGATACGCGCAGCTCATGATCGGAAAGCCGGACCAGATTGTCCAGCCATGGTGGTTCGCTACCGACCCTGACGGCCCGGATAATGTGACCAAGGCTACCGGCTGGTGGACGCGGAAGCGACTGCCCAAGCTTAAGCCGACAGGGTTGCTTGACGGCTCGACAGCCCGCGACGAGGTCTTTCAGATGGCCCCTACAGATGACCCGGAAACCCGGCGTATGGAGCGGTCAAAGTTCACCCCGGGACACGCAGCGGCGATAGCCGATCAGTGGGGCGCATACGTCATGGCCCGCAAGGCGGATGTTACAAATCCTAGGTCTGAAACAGCTTTAGACCCAGAATATGTAACAGGTAAGGAGGCAGCATGAACCGGCGCGCCCTCATCCTTGGCCTCTTTGCCACACCTGCCTTTGCCGGACCTGTGCGGAATCCTGGGGACATCACGGTCTACAACCTAACCCCGGAAGACCGTCGCGCGCTTGTGTTCTTCGCAGCCAAAGGCGCGGTAAGCCGAGACGAGCTGTTCCTGACGCCGGACGACATGACCGAGAGCACCTCGGTGCTGGTTGGAGGCCGGTTCCTGCACGAGAACGGGACGCCGAGTAAGGCGGGATGGCTGTGGCTGGCGGGCATGGAGGTTGAGGGATGACGATCAAAGATACCGAAATGAATCTACAAGCCGTCGCTAAAGGGCTTGACGAAATATTGGATGGTTTGGGCTTTGCCTTGTTTGTCTTCGATCAGCAGGGACCGGAAGGCGGTCGAACCAACTACGTCAGCAACGTAGCACGAGCAGACATGATCGCCGCGATGAAAGAGGTATTGGGCCGCTTTGACGGGCAGCCCCGGCAGAGAGGCAACGCGTAATGGAACTCGGTCGCATAGCTAACGCCACGCGCGTTATAGGCAAATCTCAAGGCTATATCGGGCTTCCAATTCGCGACGTGCTGGTAAACTGCACCGTGAACGGCGAGAACACTCCCGCGATGGAAACGGCATGGTTTCCGACGCCCGCCGAACTGGCGGCCATCAATGCCGGCGCTCCGATAATTCTCCGCATTCTTGGAACAGGGCACCCGCCTGTTTTTATGTACACAGGCGGCCGACCCGACTTAGTCATCTCCACCAACCCGCAGGAGTCAGGCTCATGATTTTCCTGCACGAGAACGGAGGGCTGTCAGTGAGCGGGTGGCGAGTCCTGGCCGGATTGAACGAGGAAGAACGGTGATGCTTGGCTGCCTCGGACACCACATAAAATGCGATACATGCGACGGCAAAGGCATGAGAACCATTTGGTCCTTCGGCGTGAAGGAACCTGACGAATGCCCTGATTGCGGCGGCAGTGGCCTTAACTGGCTGTATCCGCACGGCGCTATCGCTCGCTATTACGCCGGCCCACTCATTGGCCGCGTCCCCACCACTCTCCCTGTAAAGGACAGCGACAATGGTTGAGCGATACAGCATCAACTTTCCGATGATGCGGACGGACACTGACCCAGATGGGCCGTTCGTTCGCCACACCGACTACGCCGCGCTCGCGCAGGAGCGGGACGCTCTGGCATTGTCTCGCTCGGAAGTTGTCGCCAACTCAGAGCATCTGATGCACCAGTTCGAACAGTTGAAAGCCGAGCGGGACCGCCTGGCCGCAGAGAACGGGTTGCTGGTCGAGGCGCTGGATCAGCTTGTAACCGCAAAAGCGCTCAAAGGCGTGCGCGAGGTGGTCGCGGGTTGGAATGGCGAAAACAGGCCAGACGGCCTTTACACCGAGCGCCACCCAAACAAGCTCGGCGCAACGCTTCCAAAGACGAACTGCGGCGCAGTCTACGAACTGGACGAGGCCATGCAGGCCGGTCGCCTCGCCCTCGACAAAGCAAAGAAGGAGGGCGGGACAGATGCGTGACCTCGCACCCAGCTCGCCGGAAGCATCCAGCCCTGCGGTTACGGATGAGATGGTGGAAGTCGCCACTGACGCTATGCAGGAAGCGGACTATCAAATTCAACGAGCCGTTGCCCGTGGCGAAGGTCCAGACAATGAATATGAAATTATGGCTCGTGCTGCCCTCGAAGCAGCACTAGGCCAGCCAGCCGCGCCAGCATGGCGAACAAGGGATAGTGCGCCGAAGGATGGGACCGAGTTCATCGCCTGCAACCCTGGCTATATGCCATTTTCCATGTGCTGGCATGATGGGGCATTCATCCACCAAGACCCGGTAGACGGGTGGGTTTCACCTCCGTTCGAGCTATGGCAGCCCTTTCCAGCCGCGCCAGCAGTGGAGGGGCAGAAGCTATGAAACGGAACCCGACCGAAGAACTTGTCTACGAAGCGCTGCGCTTTGCCGTGTGGGCGGCTGGGGAAGGCATTTGCCCAAGTGACGACCAGCCCGCCCGCCCTCCCGAGGATTTCCTATTCGAGTACTCGCACAACATGAACGACGAGGACTACGACACTCTCCCTGACAGAATTACGCTGGATCATTGGAGCGAAAAGCCATGACCGCCGACAAGAACCGCGAGCTTGCGGAACGGCTGTACCGAAACCATGATTACGAAGCAGCCGCTGCCCTCATCGAAAGCGCCGAGCGGGAGGAACTCCTTGAGCGAACGTTAAAGGCTGAAATTGACCGCCGAACCAATGCGGAAAGTGCATTGGAAACTGCCGCAGAAGGCCGGAACGAAGCCGCGCCAACACCGGTATCGCAATTTCACATCGACGCGGTGCGCAAGTGGCTCGATGGCGGTTGTTCATCTTGGGGAACGCCCGCGCAGTCTATTGAAGCGCTGCTCAAAGCCGTGGCCGCGCGCACCAAACGCGCCGCTGCTCTATCGACCCTGGCAGAAAAGGATGCGGAACTGCTGGATGATGAATCGGAGCCTAAGCCATGAGCACCATACCTGATGACATCAAGAAGGCTGGCCGGCGCGTTTATGACGAGCTTGGACGCGGTTCTGTATCCGATAGTGAACGCATCATGCGCGCCATTCTCTCCGAGCGCCGGGAAACCGCGCGGCGGTGCGTGGCGCTAATCCGCGACGAACGGCTGACTGATGAAACCGGAGAACCGGAAGACATCGCCTATAATAATGCTTTGACAACGATTGAAGCCGCTCTTGAGCGCGAGTTCCTTGAGGGGGCGGGCGGATGAGTGTCAAGCGCGTCGACCAACTGTTTCCAGTAGCCGGCCACAATCCCGCTGGATATTATCGAGTCGCCGGACCAACGCCAAATGGCGGGCATCCAGCCGATGGAATGACCGCAATCGTGTCGTTGGGCGACGGGGCCTATTCTACCATCATCAATCCGCAGTCATTCGAGGATGGCGGGCCTGAATGGGTGATGCGTTACGGAAAGCCGGATAGCATCCGATACACCGTCGCAGGCCTTCTTGAGACGTTCGACTATCTGCTATCCGACAGTATCAACATGAAAGAGGCCACAGCCCGCCTTCGCGTCATGCGCGCAGTCCGTGCAGACCTCCGCCGCGCCCAGGCACAGGACGAGAGATGAGCGTCCGCTTCACCACACCCGAAGAATTGGCCGAAAGCGCTGGCTGTTCCCCGCGAAAGCTTAGGGAGGTTGCCAGAAGCTTGGGGGCGTGCCGTATTATAGGGAACCGCATGTTCCTCACCGACGATGACGTATCCGCAATTCTGGAGGCAAGTAGGCCGTGTCCCTCAAACTCTACAAGCGCGGCGAAATCTGGCACTACCGGGGTACGGTTGCCGGTCGGAGGCTACGAGGCTCTACGAAAGATGCGGACAAGAAACGAGCCCAGCAAGTCGTCGCAGCCATTCAGCAGCGGGAATGGGCGAGTTCTCACTATGGACCGGAATCGGTCATAACGTTTGCGGATGCGGCGATCCTCTACCGTCAGGCCCAGAAGCCGACACGCTTCCTGAACCGGATCGAGGACTACTGGAAAGACACGCTCGTCAGGCAGATCACAGGCGAGGCGGTCAGGCAAAGCGCCATAGTCCTATGCCCGAATGCGGGCGGCGCAACGCGCAACCGAAACGTGATCGTTCCTACCCAAGCCATCATCAACCACGCTGCGAAACTGGAATACTGCCGAACGCTTAAGGTCGAGCGCTTCCCCGTCACCAAAAAGGAACGGGAGCCGGTTGATTGGGAATGGGTGCAGCGCTTTATGGCCGTGGCTTCGCCACATCTGGGCGCGTTGGCCTGCTTCATGTTCCTGACCGGGGCCAGGATAAGCGAGGCGTTAAAGGTAACGTGGGGGGATTTGGACCTTGCACCGAGAAGGGCGCTGATACGCCAGACCAAGGTCAACACAGAGCGGCGGGCGCACTTGCCACCGGCTCTCTTGGCTGCGATAGCCAACATTCCGAGCAATCGGGAGCCAGACGCTCCGGTGTTCGGGTATTCATCCAGAAGCACGGCCAAGCCTGTCTGGAACGCCGCAATAAAACGGGCAGGGATCAGGAAGCTATCGTTTCATTGCTGCCGTCACGGCTTTGCAACGTCACTGCTCCATGCGGGCGTTGACCCGCTCACCGTCGCCAAGCTGGGCGGTTGGAAAGATGCGCGGCACGTGTTCGCCACGTACGGCCATCCAAGAGACGATGACACGCTCGCGGATTTGATTTCTGGCACACCACCGACACGGAACGGCCAAAAGGTAAAGGTTATCAAATAGTTACCTTCCCCTCGGTGGGGAGGGGTGGCCCACGGCGGGAAGTACCGAAATGCAGGAAAAAGCGCAAGAGGGAGAGTTATTTACCATGCAGGTTTGTGCAGGCTAATGCAGAACGGAGTCAGAACGTGCAAGGAAAACTGGCACAAAATCGACACAGCCTGTTCACTTTCTGACCCACACGCCCCGCGCGCGGCTTGCATCAATCATCAGTTCCAGAGCGAAGTTACATGCCTCGTCTGCCGTCAGCATGGTTTCGATATATTCGTTAGGGTCGTCCAGCGGCAATCTGATGCAGACCATCTTTGTATCTGGCGACATGCAGGGCTTGGGAAGGTAGAGAATGCGGCGCGGGTCGTTTTTCATCCTACAGCGTCCCCGTCCAGCGCCCGTTGTCGTTCAAATCCATCGCGACAGGCACCAGACGGCCATGCACAAGCACGACGCAGCCAAGCTTCTCATACGATTTTGAATAGCCAAAGAAGGGATGTTGCGGGTCAACGAGGCATCCGGTAAAGCCGCCCCACAGGAACCGGCTTCCCACTTTTATATCCTGTGTGTAGACGCCCATCTTCTGGTGATAATGGCCTAGAAGCAGGGAATAGCTGCGACCGTACTTGGCCGGCATTTCTTCGAGAATGACACGCTTGAGGGCCTGTGCGTCCTTGTGTCCGTGCCGAATGATAATGTCACCGAGACGAACCTCACTGTGCCATGACCACCCAACCGGCGCGTCAATCAAATCCTCGATTGGTCGCATGAATCCGGGGGGGATTCGGCCCCTCGTTCTCGCTCTGTCGAATCGACCGTGAACGTGGTTTGACACACATGAAACGCCGGTTGGAAACTCGGCATAGAGGGAGCGCATGAAGGCTTGTGCCGCTGCCCATTCGCTGTGCGGTTGGTCCGCTTCAGGAAGCCGCGCGAAGTCGGACAGCCAATTCAGGTCTACTTCGTCGCCTATGCAGACTGTATTAATGATCGGAGAAAACCGATCCCGAACGGCACACAGGAAGGCTAGTGCGTCGGGGTGATGCGCCGGAGCCTGTAGATCCGGGATAACCAGCGTCGTCCCTTCCGGGATGGTGCGCGGCTGGTAGCCAAATCCACCGGGATTGAACGTAGGGGACCGAATGGCGTTGATTGCTACAAGCCGGTTATACACCGACTTGTAATCAACCTTCAGGCGCCGGGCCGCTTCGCGAATGTTGCCTGTGTCGTCCCAATGTTTGCGAAGCTCCGCATCGGTGAACTTCATCAACGTATCGTTGCGTTTTCCTGCGGGTCGCCCCATTACTCAACCTCAAACTGCGATGTTTCTGGTTGCTTCGGCGTATCCTCCTGAACGGAGGGGCCGTGGAAGGCTGGTTCACCACCCTCGCCAAAGTCCGCCTCGACGCCGCCTTGTTGCCCCTGAGAGGCGTCAATGGCGTCCTGAAGCGCGTTGGCTTGGCCGGTGGAGTATGGAAGGACGTAGTAGCGGGGAGGACCGCCCAGACCGCTGTCGAGCAGGACGTAGATGGCTTGATCCACGTCGATGCGAGCGCCCAGCACGGTATGCTTGCCGGGTGGAGGGGCCATGAAGGCTGGTTCGCCAAGCGGGAGCATTGCGGCGGGGAGAAGGATTGCGGCGCCCGCGATCCAGATTAGCAGGGAGCTAACTCTTGGCCGGCAGAACCATAGCAGAGCGCCAAGTGACAGGACGAAAACGCCCCACAGGCAGAGGGAGGCAGCCATAGCGGCTCCTTGAAATGTTCAGGGATTCTGGTATGTTGGCGGGATGTGGAACCCGATTGATAGCGCCCCATGTGACGGGACAGAGTTCTTAGCCTATGACCCGGTGGCTAAGAAGTTCGCGGTATGTTTTGCGAGACGCGAGCCGCCCTACACGAACTGGGATCGTAAAGTCAGAAGAGGTGAATGGGTTGACATCAATCCAACTCAAATTGACGGTGAGTACGGCCCCGACGACGATGATTTTTGGGGCAGTCGCGCCACCTATTGGGCACCCCTTCCGCTGCCACCAACTGCTGAGCAAATTGAAGTAGCGGGCGAGCGAAAGATGGTATGGGTCCCTACTTCGCAGCCCTGAGTGGGTAATACACATGATTGACGCTGGCAGGATCAATCTTCCCGCCGCGCAGCTTGAATCGAACGACGGTTATCTCCTGTCCTTCGCTGACAAGGCTCACGGTCTTTTCGATGGATTTCTGGGAATTGCCGCCCGTATCGCCAACGCGGATTTCCACAGTGACGGTGACCGGCGTTTGCTTGCCCTTGTAGTAATGCAAGTTCATTACGTACTCGCCATCGGGCAGGCCACGAGAGAACACGTTCTCGCAGTTGACGGGCATTAGATCGTTGGAAGTGCCAAGATCGTCTCGGAGAAGGTTGAGCGTCTTGGAGCCGCGATTGCTGAAGCCTACGGGCTTTGGATCGCCTGGAGCTTGCGCCCAGAGGTCTATGTCAATCTGCCCCTCAGGCCAGCAGGCTGTGATTGCCAGATTGCCGGGAGACGGGGCGGATTCGTCAGTGGTTTTCAGCACCACGACAACGGCCAACAGCAGGATCGTTGTTGCACCCACCATGCCTAGAAGCATATTAAGTAATGTGTCCCGGAACAGGATGTCGTTCATCCGATGATCCGCTTGCCCATATTGAGCCAGAGGGCCGTAATGGCCCCCACGAGCGTGCTGTAGAAAGCGACCGACATCCCGGCCAGCAGATTGCCCGCCACCTTCTGAGCGCCCTCAGGGCTGCCCAGTGAAGAAACGTCGATACCGCGAAGGGCGAGGATGAAACCGACGACGTTCCCTATCAGACCAAGAGTCACACACCAGACCGCCACGTCTTCGAGGTACGCAACGGAATGCTGCTTTGAGGCAGCGTAAACGGCCCTAATGACGCATAAAAGGAACAATGCCGAGATTACGTAGGAGATGTGCGATACGTCACCTCTGAACACTTGCTCGACGTAACCGAGCAAATATGCCCAGATAAGCAGCGCCGCGCCGCACAGGTTGAAGATGCAGAAGCGATAGAAGGGCTTGCTCATACCTTTTCCCCGCGCGGTTCAATGATTACGCGGTTCAGGTCAGTGCCTCGCGCTACGATGCAGGACTGGCCGTCTGCCCGGATGACAACGGCAGTCCAATTATCGCCGCCCTGCGATGCGTAGATCGCATAGAGCGCTTCTGGCGAAACGAACCCGATTGTGGCAAGCTTTTGCTTCGCCTTTTCGAGGTCTTTGGCGACAATCTCATCGGGTGCGCACTTGCCTACCTCCTGTCCTGACGCTGGTGAAAGCATGGACGCTGCCAGCAGCATTGCTGCGGCAAGGAAAGAGCGCATGTGCGCCTCCTGTGCTTGAGAAAAGCGGGGGAATCTGCTAGGTTGGTGGGATGAATTACGTACCGCTCAAGCCGCTCTTTGCGGTTTCCCCGCCAGATGACCCGAACGTTATAACCAAGATCATTAAGCGGGATGATAGATGGGCAATAAAGACGCGCGGAAACGGATGGCACGTAGTTGGGGTTACAGCTTCAACTCCCCTTGAACGCCACGTAGATGAGGCCGATAGCCCCTGCGATAACGATGCCAACGGCAGTCGTTAGGGTTTTGACGCCAACGGTAGCTGTGGACAGTCGCCATGTTCGGAGAAACTGGAAGTCGCGTTGGACCTCCATTGGCTTATCCGCATCGATGCCAAGACGGACCAGTGTTTCCTTGACCGTTTCAGCGACAATGCGCTTAACTTCTGCCTCGGTCATCAACCCAATCCTCCCCAGCCCTCGCGTCCAAAGTTTGTATACATATTTCGGACACTCATGGCCGTTCGTCCCACTTTTTGATTGCGGCCACTTGAGCTGCGCATTTTCTGAGCGCGGACTCATTCACGTCGCCGCGCTTGATAAAATCTTCTGTTATGCTGACCGGCTTATTAAAGGCTCCGGGGCATGGCTTTAATAACGAAGCCGGAATCCTGTCCCGCACGATCTGTGTCTCAACGAGGACCGACGGCTTGGCCGTAACGCAGCCTGAGAGCATCGGGAATAGGCTGAGACAGATAATTGCGTACGTCTTCATTGGCTTCTTTCAGGGCTTGGAGTTCATCATTTGCTGCATCGCGTTCGGCGTCGATCTGCTCAACCTTATCGGCCAAGTCTTTCGCGAGGGATTGGGAAACCGTCAGGTCGTCTCGCAGCGTGGCAATCGTGGCCTGGTTCTGCTTGTTGACGGATTGGGCTGTCTGGAGATCAGCACGAAGCTGTATGGCGGCTGCATCAGCTTTGATGGCCTGCCCGCGATAGAACATGGCCGTGCCGACGGCTGCGGCAAGGACTATAAGAAAGCCGAGAAGAATGTATAACCGCATCAGCCAACTCCTTGCAGGCACAACTTGCGCTCTTCTGCGCGGCGATTGACGAGGCCACGAACGACCTTGCCGCCCGCACGGTTGAATGCTGGCAGTGTGTTGCAGGCCGCGCGAATATCGCCCGCGTTGATCTTCTTCGGGAGTGACGAAGTGCAGAAGCCGTTAACGCCGATGTTGTACGTCAGGCTCAGGAATGACACGTAAGGCTTAGACGGGATGGTGTCGGGCTTCACCAGACACTTGCGCATCCCCTGCTCAAATTCCACCAGCCTGCGGGCGAACATCTCGTCGCATTCGGCCTTGGTGAATTTCATCCCCGGCTTGATGTTTTTCGTCTCGCCATAGCAGGCAGTCCAGACCTTGATCACATCCGGGTAGGATTGCAGACGCAGCCCTTCCCAGCCCCCAATAAAGGCAATAGCTAGGGCCCCGGTACCAGCGATGGCTCCGGCCACTTTCAGACGTGTTTTCATGGATCTACTTCGGTGGGATATTTCGCTGAACGACGAATCTCGCCAAGAAGGCCAGCATGGTGGACAGTGCTGCCAAGGCGGCAAACAGGCGCTGTGGAATGGGCAGATAGCCGTCAAGGAACGGTATGGCGACTTCTATGCCCGACAGGACGGCGGCAAGCAGGATGAAGCGCTGCGACCACGAATACGTCAGCACTGCGCGCCAGTTGCTTACGAGCTTCATCAGATTATCGTGTAGATGAAGGTATAGGCGTAGCTGTTCGCCAGTGCGTTTGGTGAATACGCCCGGCAAAAGAATCTATCGTTGGTCGCGTTGGCTTGAAGCGCCATTGGGGATGCATTAGCAGAAAAATTGCCGCCGCTTCCTGCCGCGTCCGTCGAGTTTGCAAACGCGCTGGCAATAGGCAATGACAACCCCCAGTCGCTCGCCAGTCCACCACCGGCGGTAAAGTCTACTGTCACCAGACCACCACCAATGCACTTGTCTCCGATGCGAGCGTACCAAGCCACGCCGGGCGTGACGCTGTCCACATTTGTCGAGGCAAAACCAGTGGGAGTATAAGTGCCTGTCAGAATGGTCCCAACAGGCAGTGAAAGCGTCGGGTTGCCCGACACGCCATCACCATTCGTGACTGTGATCTGATTGGCCGTGCCGGTAATGGTGCGCAGCGCCCAAGTTCCGCTGCCCGTTCGGACTTCAACGCCGGTGCCTGTCTGCGCTGCAATCGTCGTCAGGTCCGCATCTAGCGGCTGCAACCCTGACAAGTCCTGAATGAAGGCCGTAGCAGGAACCGTTCCGTCTGGTGCGCCCGCGCCCTGATCCAGCACCACGCGGACCTTGCCGTAATCGGTAATGCCACTGATTGCTGATCGCTGCATAGCCATTCGCCCTAGGGCGATGGCCCTAGCCTCTATTCTTCGGAAAGTGTCTCGTTGATGATTGCGGACCAGACAGGCTGGATTTCCGAAACGCCTATAGCCGCCCCCAAATCAACGGAAGTCGTCCACGCAACCCAGATTTGATTGTCATCAAGCTCGTGCATAGCCTCGATGGCGGCACGGGCGAGATGGCCGTACATTTCCTGCTGGTCCGGCCCCAAATCGTACCACGACAGGCCCATTTCCTCGCCGATTGCCTTAGCCACGCGCTGGAGCATCGGATTAGCCATCTGACTTCTCCCGGCGCTTGACCTCTTTCTCAATGGCAACGCGGATCACGTCCAGCCGGGATTCACCCTCTCTGACGACGGCATCAAGCCGCCCCAGCACACCCTCGGCTAGGGGTAGCGTAATCCTGTCTGGAAATTCCTTTGTGCGTCCCACGCCTGATTTGGTGGCGTATATACGATTTTGAGTCAAGCGGCACCTTTTTCATATGTACGATATTGCAATTATCATACATACGATATATCTTCAATCATATATACGATTGGAGATGAAGAATGCGCGTTCTGCTTGCCGCCCTGTTCCTGGTTCCGACCGTGGCTTTCGCTCAAATGCCGCCGCCCGAATACGATCGTGGCTATGACGGAAAACTCATCGAGCATCGCGTACCGTTTGGTACCGCCCGCGCCTATTGCCGCAAGATGGGCAGGCATCAGAGCATGGCACGCTACGGTTGCTCGCTTGGCGATATCGCAGGGCCGGGAACCTGCACTATTGTCGTGTCCGGCCCGACGCAGGCAGATGTTCGCAATGTTCGCAAGCATGAAACAGCCCACTGTGCGGGTTGGCCTGAGAACCACCCAAACGCGCGTTAGAACGTGAACTCAATGAGGCCTGCGGAGAAGCCGTTTGCATCGCCGCCGTCGCTCGTGCTGAGCGTGGCATTGGCTGGTGTGTCGTTCTTCGTGTACCCCAACACTAGAGCGCGGGTCGCTGACGTATTGTTGCTCGCCTCTAGCGTGCGCGTGCCACCACCTGAAAGATTGAGAGACACGTTACCCTGAGACAGGGCAAACCCGACAATGATGCCGTTGGGCGTAAGAGAGCCGCCGAGCACCTTATTGGACTGAGCGCCACCACCTACATCATGCGTCCAACCACTTGCCGTCAGACCTGCAATTGGCAATACAGTGCGAACAATCGCCATTATCTTGCGGTTGCGGGTAGCCCCGTTCAGCCCTGTAATGGTCGAACCTGGCTGTCCTGCGGTCAAAATCCGGTAAGAGCATTGCAGGCGAATAGCTATACCGCCGTCACCGGTGCCAGTTGTGCCGCCAAGCGAGGTCCAGCCAGACGGAACAACCGCGCTACTGCTTCCGGTGGCCATGTCAGCCAGAATAGCCAGGTCCCCGACTTGAGCGTTCGATTGAATATCGATGGTCGAACCACTGCTACCTTCAAATTCACCCGGCCCAGCCGCGTGCATGCTGATGCCTTTTTGGCTATAGAAATCCGTAGGCCAGACCACGTTTGAGGCCTTGCCAGTCAGCACAGCCGTATTCGTCGGCACAATGAATTGCGTGCCTGGGGTCAGCCCCATCTCGGCTGCGATCTGCGCTGATGAGATGGACGAACTTGCCGGCAGCGTCATTAGCCGGTCACCGTCAGCGTGCCAGTGATCGTCACGCCAGCAGCGTTGAGCGTAATGGTGTTCCTAAGCGACCCGGCCACGATATTCTGGATGACAAGAAAGCCATCTTCAGACCCGTCCGTAACATCGCTGATCTGGGAGTAGATGCGGGCGTAGGTCGTGGCATTTGCAGCACCGTCGCGGCCCCGGAATATCACTTCGCCAAGCAGATCGTTTGAAGCGGGTGAGGCCGAATTGCGGTCCAGAACTGCCGTAGGTCCGACCGTAGCACCAGCATCGGTGGAGGTGAGTGTCCAGCCCGCGCCAAGCGCGCCATTCAAGAGTATCCACGCGCCTGCCGCACCGTTTGCTGCGGTGGAATAGATCGCCAGATAAGGGAGGCCCGTTTTTATCTCACCGCCCGTAAGCGCAATATCGCCGGGAAGCCGTATAGCCTTCGCACCGATTAAATTGACGTTGAGAGTGGCAGCACCTGTATTGTCCGCATTCGCGGTAAACCCCACCACGCGATAGGCTGCGAGGGTCGTAAACCCGACATTGCTTGTGAGCGAATATGAATTGCCCGAGTTCGTGGACGCCGTGCCGCAGGCCATGTCCTTGAAGAACGCAGCCACGCTCGCCATGATCTGGCGTTCATCGTCGTTCACGCTGCCAGGATTCATGCCCTCTGCGGCAATGATGCCGTCAGTATTGGCATTGCTCGCAGCCGTCGTGGACCACGAAGTGATATCGTTTGCCATGAGTGTACCTGATCGTTAGCCGAGAATGCCGCGCTGCTTGCGGGCGAATTGTGCGAGGGGGTTCGGCCCTGCTCCGAGTAGTTCCAGCAAGCCACCGCCTGATTGACGGGCATCGCCCATTGGCCCCATGCGGGCCGGGGTTGCGTCGGGGATTTTTGCGAGAGCACCAAGAATGCCTTGGAGGGGGGTCTGCTTGTCCGGGTCGCGCATGGAGTTGTATTCCGCCAGCAGCCCAGAATTATCCCCCGGTTGCGCGCCTGTACTGGCAACCATCGTCGGGTCGGGAGCGGCAGGCGGAGGCGTGTACGCCTCTTGGCCCTTAGGTCCGTCTGCCATGCCAGCGTAAGGATCGGCTCTGCGATAGCCTAGGAGCCTGCTTTCAGGATAGTTGCCGTAGGACACTGCGTCTCCCTGATTGCCCCCCAGAACCTTGATTGTCCCGTCTGGGTTCTTGCCCGCGAAGAAGCCGACGTGGCCTTGTGACCCATTCGGATCACCGCGCGAGAACACAGCAACATCACCAACTTGAGGGTCAGATACCTGCTTTCCCCAATTCAGGAATGACCGCGCCATCCCGGAATCGGTGCCCTTCTGACCCGACTTGGTGAGCGTGGCATTCACGAAATCGGCACACCATGCGCGGGTCTGTGGATCGATGTTTACGCCGCCAGTGCGCAGGAAGTCGGTGAGCGCCGCCTGCCCTTCGCGCGTGCCAGCCATTGACGCCGCTGTTTGATAAGCAGTTGCCATATGGAGATTCCCGGAAAATGTGGTAGAATAGGCGGATGAGGGGCTTTATCTTCGCGGCGCTCATCACCGCATCAACATTTCTCACCGGCTGTGTACAGATGAAGGTCGTTGGCCAGATGACTGACGGCTCGGAAACCTTTCGAGGCACCGCCGTAGGCCGCGATGCCGGCACCATCACAATGGTGAGCACCAAAGGCCGTTCATGTCGTGGAGACTTCGTTTACATCGGCAACCGGCAAGGTGCCGGAACGTTTGTCTGTAGCGACGGTCAGAGCGGACGGTTTGAATTCCTCACAATAGGCTATCGCGGTACTGGAACAGGGCAGATCGGCGGCAAACAATTCACATTCAGTTTCGGCACATGAGCAAGAAATATCCGATATACAGCCCCGGCGAATGGGTCTGGATACGAATCTGGATCGTGACGATCTGTCTGATGTTCGCCTATGCTATCTGGGCCGGTGGTTGGCCGAATTGGCTGCGTTGGTAGCCAATACGCCCGTCAGGATACGGTAGGTATCCGGGTCCAGCAGGCCCTTTGGTAGCAAGCCCTGATTGCGAACGAGTAGTTCTGCCTGTTCGGCGGCATTGAGCCCCATCTTGGTTGCAATGCCCCTACCCGCAAAACCTGTAAGGCCAGTTCCGAGCGCTGCCGCGCCACCAAGCATAGGACCGCCAATTGTGTTGCCAATTGCGAAGGGTACGCCCGCCGTAACGCCGTAACTCACAGCGCCGGTGGGGGCCAGTTTCCCAACGCCGCGCGCAATGTTTGCGCCGGTTGTGCCTTGCGCAACCTTTGAAACGGCGGCTTTTTCAGCATCAGTCCAACCGCGCTCGTTACCCTTGATCATATTGCGCTCAAGGCCACGATATTCGGTGCGAAGAGCGTTTTCATATCCAGACCCGGAGAATTGCCCCGCCCTACTCCCGGCCAACTCCTTCACCTGTTCGAGTTTTTTGCCCTTCATCGCGCTGTGGTAGATGCCCTTCGCCTTCTCAAGCGGCGGTGCAAGGCGGCTCGAAAAATCATCGAACTCTTCAAGCATCTTAGAAGCAATGCGGCCCTCAGAACCGTCAGCGCTGTTTGCTGCGTCACTTAGCGTTTTTCGGACCGCCTTCATCTGAGGGACAGTCATTGTCCCCTTGCTGTAATCCTCGGTCATGCGCAATGCTTCGCTGGCCTTCGGGTAGGCATTTGAAACGCGCCCGGTTGGTGAGATAAGGCCTTCGCTAGATGCAATATTACGCATCTTCTGGTGAAGCTTGAACGTCTGCGTACGGTTTGCGGTGACGCCAGTCTTTTCGGCTTCGTCATAAAGTGACCCGGCCTGTGCTTTTAGCTCATCTACGGTTGGCACAGTAGCCCGCGCCGCTTGATCAGCAGCCCTTTGGCGCAGATATGATTGTGCGCCTGCCGTGCCGAGACTGGCGACCAATTCGGCCATCGTCTCCGCTGTCTGGTTGCCGGGAAGGATTTGCTGTGAGGCAGCCGCCGCGCCACCACCGGCCAAAGCGGGGGCAAGGATACCAGCAGCGGTTTTCAATGGCGCAACAGCACCGCCAGCGGCCCCCATAGCCGGAACAACCGAACTACCTACAGATTGGGCGACCCGGCGCAGAACCTGTTTGCCTCGGTCTTGGGTGGGCGGCTGAATAGCCCCCACATCGCCCATCGCTTCATTGATATAGCGACTGCCGAGAAACGGCTTGTCGGACGGCTTGAGGTCAGTGCCAGCAATGGCGTTCACGCCCTTCATGCCAAGACCGATAGCCGAGTTCATGAGGTCTACGGGCGCACCCAACATGCCGCCAATGCCTTCATTGAGGCCCGACGTTCCTTGGGCAAAGTACGTGTCTGAATATGGATCGGGGGCGGCTTCCGGTGTGGTGGCATAGCGCTGCCACGGCCCTTCCTGCCCCTGATACCTTTCCCAAGGTCCAGCCATTATTGCACCGGCTCCCAAGCGTTAGGATCGGCGGGGTTCCCGCCCTTGAATCGGTATCCACCCTCAACCGTTCCAGGCTGTGGGGCAGTGCTCATCGGGGTCTGTGTTCCGCCCGATGGACCCGGAGCAACAGCGCCAGCAGGGTCGGGACCGCCGACATTAAGCGGGTCATACACTTCCGGGTTAACCTGAAAGTGCGTAGGATCGACGCCCCACGCCTTGGACCGATTACCAAAGCGGGTGTTCACGTCCTGAACATTCTTCGATACCTGTTCATACAACTTGCCGGCAGACTCGACATACATCTGCCTGACGTTTGGAGGCAGCTTGTCACCAGCGAGGAGCTTGTTCCAGTAGTTGCGGACCTGATCCGGCACGCCGCCGGCATTCTCTGCCGTGGCCTGCTCGTTCTCACGCACAACCGAAGTCGGATCGAGCATCTTCATATAGCCAAAGATAATGGCAATATCGCCCGCGCCAGACCCCATCTGCGCGCCCTCACGGATACGCTCGTAGTTGTTGCGGACGATGGCGTATTCCTTGACGTTCGGATCGGAGGAATACTGGCTGGCGAGGTCTTTTTCGTTGCTGAAGCCTGCCGTCTGGTCGCGCACGCCGCCGACAGTCGTAATCTTGCCCTTGTTGCTCTTTTGATAGACGCCCATTGGCAAGCCTGCGGCCTGAACCTCTTGCGGGGTCATATCGCGCCACGTCTCCGTCTCGTTGTCGGACGGAAGATTGCCGGTGAGGAAGTAGCGCTTGCCCTCCTCCGAGTTCATGTCGATACCCATGGCCTGCATTGCCTGCTGGCGCTTGGCGTATTCATTGGCCCCCTGCGGCGAACCCGTCTCGACAATCGCCCTGCCAAGCATATCCTTGTTGCGCGCTATGACCTGGGCGGCCTCGGGGGAGTAGCCTTTGCTCATCAGAAACTGGATGCTGGCGTTGCCGCCCTGTTTCCGTCCACCAAGAACACCATTCAGCAAGCCGCCAATGCCCGCCAGAATGCCGCCACCCTCTCCGCCCTGAGGCATAGGAGGCTGTGGCGTTTGTGAAGGCGCTGGAGCCGGGGCGGCAGGGGCGGGAGCGGCCATCTGGGGCTGCTGTCCACCAGCCATAGCCAACAGGCCCTGACGAGGCACAGCTACGCCGCCTGCGGGCGTATCCTCTCCGCCAAGCCTCAGACGAGCAAGACGCTCTTCTTCGGTGACGTTGGGGCCATAACCACGAATGAGGGCTTCGAGCAGACCAACGGCCATTAGATGCTCCTACCGACCGTGCGAGCGGTTGATCTGGAAGATGGGCTTACCGTCCTTGCCAATCGGGCTTTGCCCGGAGGGGACGTTCATGCCGCCATAGTAGAGGCTGGAATTCTTCAGCGCCGCCGCAGGCTTTGCAACCGGTGGAGGTGCGGGAATAGGCATAGGCCCGGACGGCTTGGGAAGCGGCGGCATGGAGCCAGAGCCGATCAGGCTGCCCGTAAGCCCCGGCAATGAACCGGGTGCGCTCAGGCTGGCATATGAACTGCCGGGAGCGCTGGGCATAGGCATGGGCTGATAGGTCTGTGCCAATGGCTGGTTGTTCATGAACATATTGGCGACACCAGTGTTGGTGGCCGCCGTATCCATGCCGGGTTGTGTGCTGCTGCTGCCCATGTTATTTCATTCCTCCCATTGCACTTCCGACCGCGCCGAGAGCCGCCATTGGGTTGCTGGATTTGGTGCGTGAGGTCTGCGTGCCATAATCAGCCGCAGAACCGGACAATGCCTGCTGATAGATGCCGAGACGGTTCCAGTCCTGGTTGTCCAGTGCCGTCCAAAGGTTCTGGTAATCGCTGAGATTGGCCTGATTGTTCTGATCGATAAGACCGCCCGCCTGAAGCGCGGCACCAGCGCCTTGAAGCCTGTTACCAAAGTTCTGCTGATCGAGGCCCGCCATGCTGGTCGCGGCCTGCTGGGCCTGCCCGATGCCCGTCGAAAGCATCCCGGCCCGACGGTTCCAGTCGTCATTGAGGGACTGGTTTTCGATATTGCCAAGGCTTTCGGTCAGCGCGCGTGTTTCAGCCCCGCCGCCACCGCGCCCCATGCCCGACATGGTGCTGCGAACCATAGCTGCGGTGCGGTCAAGCGAAGGCTGGAGAGCCTTTTCGCGATAGGCATTCTCGCTGAGATAATCATTGTTGAGCGCCAGTGCGCCAGTGCCGGCAAACAGGGGGCGTGTGCCGCTCGTATCCCAGCTCTGCCCAGCATTGTACATCTGCTCGATGCCGCCCGTAGTAGCTCCAGAGAGCGGCGCAACGGTCGACCCGGTATAGACGTTGCCGCCAGCGCCGGAATTGTACAGTCGTTGCGCTTCCGCGCCGGTCTGCTTAAAGCCAGGCTCCGCCCATGCTGGCGGCTTATTTTCCTGGACCGTCTTGCTTGAACTGCCCATTAGCGTTCCACCACTTTCCTAAGTGTCACGGATGCAACCTCGTAGCCAAACTTCTTGGCAAACCCTCGCCACCCGTCACGACCGACGAGTTGCCCAATGCTCGCGCCCTCACTGGCCGCATATGCTTCCATCGTTTCGCAAATCTCTTTCGCTGCCTTAAGCGCGCCGTATCCGGCCAAATCCTTGAGCGTGACGGCCTTTTTGCCAGTCGCCGCCATCGTCTCGATTTCGGTCATCGCAAAGGCCACAAAACGGTCATCATCGAGAACGAGCCACAACTTTCGCTGTAACCGCGCCCATGTGACCAGCATTGCGCAATAACTCGCATCCTCAGGCAGTTTGGCCTTCAGCTTCATCATGGCCGCGAATATCTCAGGCCAATAAGGATCAAGCTGAGCGGCGGTCCACTCAGAGGTATCTACAACCCTGTATGCCATTCAGCGCCAGCCCGTAGCCTTGCCGGGAATGTCTATCCCCTGCGCTTTCGACCAGTCTGCGCCAGCCGCAATCGTCATGCGAAATGCATGAAAACGGGCTTCGGAAATCACATCAAGCGAGCCTGTTACTGAGTTAGGCGCAATCTCAGGCCCCCATACGAAATCATCCTGCCTGCGGTTTCTCGTGCCTATCGAAACTGTCAACTGATCTGTGTCAACTACAGGATACACGCTGTTCAGGAACGTGAACTGTCCCGTCGAAAGCCCCGCCTCCTGCGTGGTCAATACTGCCCTTGAGGAAGGCCCTGAGAAAAAGCCGAACCTTCCGTCCGCATCCAGTGCGCCCATCAGTGGAGCGCCGCCTTTCCAGACGTTGGAATCCAGCGAATACGGTACGTTTTCCAGTGAGCCGTAGATTGTGCCGATCTGCTCCAGCGTATAGCCGATGGTGGCCGATGCTAGCGGGACCATCACGCCAATGTTGATTCGGATTGGTACGCCTTCTTCTTTGCGCCAGTCGTAGACCAGCAGCGTGTCATAGGAGTCGTCCGTCGAGTTCAACTGAACTGCGAAATACACGCGCGGGTAGATCGGATCGACCTCACCCATGATGTTTGTCATGGCAACGCCGCTTAACTGCCCATAGATCGTACGGTCAAACTTCTCATCAGCAATGAGGGATAGTGACCCGTCCACCATCAATTGATGGAGCGCGCCATAGCCTGCGAAGAACAGGAAATCCCCTCTTGAGCAGACTGACTTCCTCGAAGCGGCACCAACCTTGTCGTGCACCTTCTGGAAGGCAAACACCTCCAAGGAACCAGGCATGAACGTACCGCGCCGAATTGCCGACTGCTGTACGATAAATGGGTTCGTAACGGAGTTGGACCCCATGATGCTGCCACCATCGGGAAATGTCTGCGAGCCTGCGTTACCTGTTACCCATTCGCCAATGTCGTTGGTATCCGACCATGTGACCGTCGCCCCCGCAAACAAGGCCAGATGATCGCCCCAGACCGCTGCGCCTTCCGCATTGGGCGGATTGCCAGCCAGATCAGTAAATTCCGTCGAAACACCCAGTTGAAACACCTGCGGAGCATCGTTGATATTCCCCGCAATGACGTAATCACCAAACTGAATAAAGAACCATTTGGCCGTCTCGTTCGAGCCATAGACCGTAGCGGTCTGGGATACATCATCCCAACTGTTGTCTGTTGTATCCAGTTTCTGGAGCTTCGTGGCCGTTCCTGTGAACACGTGGACCGCGCCACTGGAATCGATAGCTGTAATGCCACCATTAACCGGGTCAGCCGACGCTTGGGTGAACGGCGCATAGCTTGGGAATGGAATATACCCGTCCGGTGAGGGCAGGACGTTCTCAACGTCTGTCGCAAACTGTGAATTGAGTGCTGCACGATCAGGACGCCAGGGAGCAAAGCTAAGCAGCGTCACCAGTACGTCCCCGAAAGGGTTATGCCTGCATTGCCGAACTTGCTACGATTATCCAGTCCCTGAAGGTCGCCAATCAGGCGTTCGACAAAGACCGCTTCCTTAGTAAGCTGTTCCTCATCCTTGGTCAGTTCCGCCGCGTACATCAGGCCGGTATGGAGGTAAAGGTTCGGGAACCTCGTCAGCAGCCAGTTGGTCGTGTTGCTTTCGGAAAGCGCCGGTATCTGCTGATAATAGGTCAGCTCGATATCGTTGGAGGACATGGGCAGCGCTGTAAGCGAATTGCCTACAATCGTGAAGTTCGAGGACAGCCCGGAATCCCGTGTGGGGTAGAGCGCATCCACGGCATCTTCCGTGATGTATTCCAGCCTGCGGCGGATCGAGGCAACTTCAACAACCCGCTTGTATTCCAGATAGTCGCTGGGCAACGTGCAGACGTTGGACACGGGCGTCAGGGTGACAACCGTCTCCATCTCTCGGCAACGCAGTTTGGTGTTAAGGTACGATTCCGAATAGGCAATGATGCTGTTGGCGCTTGCCGCAATATCGGTGCGGTTTTTGTAGAACAGCACGATATCGGACTTCAGGTCAGTGAATGTAGGCATCTACACCTTCCCCCTGAACGTCCGGTATGGGCGGTTATTTTCGTGGTTGAGGAACCACTTCATGTAATCGCGGTCGCCTTCTTTCAGGCGCGGTGCGATATCGCGGTAGAAGACGTTGAGCGGGATGCTCGCCACCTTCGTGCCAAGCGCATCGTCCTTGAACCGCTTGGTCAGGCTGTCGTCAAACTCCTGCCGATTGAGGGCAATGAGTTCTTCGTCCTGGATAAACTCGGTTTTCTCGATCCACGAATCTTCGCTGAGATACAGGCGCGAGCGTCGGAAGTCAGGGCCGATTTCGACAAGCTTCCAGTCGCCGCCATCCCTGATCTTAGATGGGTCGATCACTGCGAATCCCGTCTTTTACGCCAGATGTGATGAACGGCTCTATCGCCGTATATTCCACGCCTTCGGGGCATTCTCTCCAGACGACCTCCAAGCCGTCGATGGTCGCGTACTCGCAGCCGAAGAAGCGGCCTGTATCCGTGAACCGATCTCGGATCATGTACACGCTACCATCCTGGCAGACGGAAATGCGCGGCTCGTCACGGGAGGGCATCAGCGCGCTCCCCGATCTTCTTGGCAACGACTTCCTTGGCCTCGTCGACCGGAAGCTGCACAACCGTATCGGCCCATATTTTTCGGGGAAAACCAGCCCCCGGAAGAGGTGCGGGATGCATCTCCCCCTCCTGCCATCCACCCGGATCAATCATCACCATCTGACCGATGGCGTTCTTCTGTTCGATGGGCGGCTTGTTATAACCGGCAATCTTGTATTCGCCCTTCGGCACGTAATGACGAAGCAGGCGAACAGGGAATAGACTCTGCTCAGGCTTCACAGCCTGTTTTGCAGGTTCAGTCATGAGGTTAGTCCTCTATCTGTTGAAGATTGTCGATCGCTCGACCGCGCCAGACCTTTGTGCCGACGTGGCCCAGTTCGACTGCGGGATCGAGCCAAACCTTGTGGCCCAGTTCCCGTATGTCGGAGAAGAACGCTATGTCCTCGCCGCGCCCGAACCCTTCCCAAATATCGGTTCGGAATACTTCCTGAAGCTCGTGCTCCAGATGAATCTTGGTTGGCTTGTCCTTAGCCACGTCCTCAATGACCTTGCGGTCAATGATGGTAAAGCCGAGGCCCGTCCCCATAATCTCGAATAGGCCCAATTCGTCAGCCGATTGAGCCTCTCCCGAACCTTGGATCAGAAAGTTGGGCGCACCCTCTTTCTTCATCATGTAGGCACCGCAGACCACATCACGCAGAGTAGAGAGCGCCAGCATGCGAAAGAACGCGTCAGGCTCCCAAACCATGTCGCTGTCTATCCAGAACAGCTTCTGCTTGTCGCTCTGGAGGAAGTTGCGAATTACCCAGTCGCGGTTCCAGTGAACCAGACCGCACCGATTGATGCCAAGTTCGCAGTAGATATCCCTCGCGCCCAGCATATGCATGGTAGACGCGAGGGAGAGTGCCGTTTCGGAAGGTACCGGCCCATAGACCGGCATGCCGATGTAGACCGATACGCTTCCGAGTTCGACTTGCATCAGGTGGCCGAGAAGGGATTAGCTTCCGTGCTGGTGGACTTCAATGCCCCACCAACAAGCCACGTTCCCGAAGCGATGTCCGTAAGTTCCACGAAGGAACCCGCAACGCCGCCCTGAGTGCCGCCATTCATGCTGATCTTGTCAGACGTGGCACTCGTCGGGTAGGAACCGCCAGCCGTGGTCGTTACCGACACAGCGCCCTGCATTACATCAGTTCCAAGGGCGGCGATAACGCCGGCACTGGACGTGATGCTGGTGCCAACACGAACCTTGTAGGTCGCACCGGAACCAGTGGCTGCCGGGAGGGTAACAGTCCACCCGTCAGCCTTGTTCATGCTTACCACTACACCGTTGCCGTGGCTTTCCTCATTCAAGGTCAGCGTGGCGCCGGTGTAGACGATGGGAGCGAAAGAATAAGCCATCTTATCTCTCCTTACGAGTTGGTGCTGAGGCCATAGAGGTCAGCGATGACCCCATGGGCAGCTTCGTTGTTGACCACTAATGTATATTCGGTCACCAGAACGCGCTTCTCGGCGTCCCCGGTCTTGGCAGGCTTCTCCAACGAGATGTCGTCGAAAACGCCCATCGTGACCATCTTGGGGTCGATGAGGAATGCGTTGCGGGCAACCGCAGCACCAGCACGGGCCATCTGACGGTTCGGAACCACCGAAATCTCACCGAAGTCGGAGAGATAGGTGTCCGCCGCGCCAACGATGGTCGTCTGGCCGCTCTTCGGGGTTGCGTAGCGCTGGGGGGCGACACCCGCAGTTGCCGACATGAAACCGGAGAAAACCGTTTTCACATACGGCGATACCATCAGCACAGACGGGTTGCCGCCTGCGTTGTAGGTGCTGAGGATGGTTGCATCCAGTTGCGCCTTATCGAACGCGCGCTGCGAGCCGTTGGTGGCCGCAACGACCAGTCCGGTACCGCTGTTGAAGCCGCCCGAAGAGCCGCCGCCATCCATGTTGTCGTTGGTCGACAGCCATGCACGGAACGTGCCAGCCTTGCGGTTCGTGGCACCATTGCCAGAGCCAGCCGAGGAAGCCTGATTGGAGAGCAGAATGCCCTCGATATCAATCTTGAGTTCCACGCCCTTCTTGGCGACCTCACGAGCAAGTTCAGACTTGCGTCCGGCCTTGTCCGTCTGGTCCTGGGTGCGCGAGATGATGATGCGCTTGTCCGAAATCTGGGCATAGTTGCCAACACGCGTCGTCGGCGTGATAGCGTCGTACGTCCAGTCATTGCCTTCCGGCTGGTTGTTGTTCAGATCAACCGCGCCGAGAGTGTCGGTCTGCCACTCGGGGTGAACAGACTTGATGTTCTTGCGACCAATGAGGCTGACAAACGGGGTTTCTTCCGGCGTGATCTGATAAATCTTATCCGCCAGCTCTTCCCGGTTACCAACAGCATCATAGGTCTCAAAGGTATTGGATACCTGAGCCATTGAATTACTCCGTTGTTAAAGATCGAGGTCCATGAGAGATGCAATTCCGGCGTCCAAAGACCCGGTTTTGCGCAATTGCTCATTTCGTCCCATAGCTTCGCGGGAGGTTCTGGCTTTCGGGTCCATGCGCTTGCCGCCGCTGATGAGCTTGGGGCGCTGCTGGACTTGTTCTCTGACTTGAGGAGCTTTCTTGAGCGCCTTTTTCAGGCGCACTATGTCCCTCGCCATCAGAAGCAACCGGTGATCAACCACCGAGCCAAGCAACTGGCTCGCTTCCTCTGGCGAATACCCATAACCAGTCAGCGCATCCTCAGCTTCCGCCTTGAATTGCGACATCTTTGTCTGGTCTTTCAGATGGGGCATTTTCTCAAGCAACTGATCCTTATGGTAAAGGATCATCTGTTGCTGCTGTTTGGCCTCGCCCTGCTCCCTTTGCTGATCCTCATATTGCTTGAGGGCCTGCAATTGGTCCAGTTGCTTGACCTGCTCCTCGTATGCCTCCTTCTGATGCCAATAACCGACAATATCTGTGTCCATGAGGGACTTGTCGGGTGGCTGAGGCATAGCCTGCTGGTAAACCGAAAGCACAAAGTCCCGATACTGGGCGACTTCGTGAGCTTGTGCCTGCAAGGACTGTAGCTGTTCGCGTTCCTGCTTCAGCTCTTCAGTCTTGCGGGTGTAATCTCGCTGGAAGAGGTTGTTCCGCTTCAGGTCAGCGATGGAGATCACGGTTCCGTCTTCGAGCGTCACTTTGGCCGTATCCGGCGCAAACTGCCCGCCCTTGATTTCACCGGGGCCATCAGCCTCATCTGGGGAATCAGGGTCTGCTTCGAGTTCGAGTGCTTCGTCTTCAGCTTCCTCGTCGGGCTGTTCGCCTTCCGTCTCTGCCTCAGTCTCTGCTTCTTCAGTATTGACTTCGTTCTCGTTGAGGTCCGTTGCCGGGTCGCCAAGAATGCTGGTCAAATCCTCTACACCCTGATTGAAATCAACAGGCGCAGAAGTGTCGTTCGCGGTCCCTTCCGGGAGGTCGCTACTTGTCATCGGTCTATCCTTGTGTGGATGTCGGGACGCGGAGGTCTGCAAGCAGGGCCGCGTATTCATCGCCTAAGCGAGAATTGGAAAGGGCGACCGAGGCCGCCCCTGAATTGTTGTTATGCTTCCTGCACGGCGTCCTTGCTGTCTGGATGTGCCGGGTATCGGATACGTTCGTCATCGAGGCCCCAACCGAGACGCTCATGTTCCTGAGAACAAAGCGCGTAGGCGACTTGGTATGCCATTTCTTCGTTGGCGTATTCAGAGCCAATCTGGCGGGATGCTTCCGCCGCGCCTTCATTCTCGTAGTAACGCGTGACGATGAAGCGCGTCACAGGACGCACCTTGTATTCGATCAACATCTGGATTTCCTTGTGGTTGAAAGCGATGGCCGCAGCCACCTATCCGCACCATGCGGATTCCGTCAGGCGACGCTACTATCGCCCTGTTTTACCTGTCTGAGGACCATCGCCTCAAGGTTGGCTAGTATCTCGTCAAACGCCAGCACGCGTGCTTGCAGGCGCTGTATCTCAATCGTGTCGTCTGCCTTGACGGTAACAAGCCCGTCCATGGCGTCCTTTTGCGCAGAGGCAATGGCCTTGAGCAGCACTTCGTCGTGCAACAGGCGCTGTGCCTCTTTCGCCAGGTGTTCTTCGTTCATCCAGGGCGGCCTCCCATGCCGACCTGCGAGGTGGACACATTAGGCCCGCCCTTCGGCGTCGGCTTGTAATAGCCCTGCTGTTCCTTGATGCCCATTTCCATCACAGCCAGCTCGCGCTTCAACGTCAGTTCGGCCACAAGCTGCTCACGCTTCAGAAGCAATTCCTGCTCCATCTGCGCCTGCTTCAGTGCGAACTCGCCCTGCTGTTTCTGCTGCTCAAGTTGTAGCTTGGCCTGCCCCTGCAT
>Ga0172380_10002064_pt1 | contig 32647 bp, 61 predicted proteins | sample Leawe162metaG_FD_119747 | JGI IMG/M metagenome (GOLD analysis project Ga0172380, IMG submission 119747) | Leachate microbial communities from a municipal landfill in Southern Ontario, Canada - Leachate well 162 metaG | ecosystem: Engineered > Solid waste > Landfill > Unclassified | place... | reverse complement strand
CGATATTGTTTATTTCTCCGCTCTTTTAAATGGGGAGTCATGGGACACAACAAACGACATTGCTAGATTTCAAGGCAATGGTGAGAACATAACTGGCATTGCAAGTTATCGTGATTACCTTGTAGTTTTTAAGCCGACCGGCGTATTTCTTATTTCTGGCTCTAGTACTCGGGATTTATCCATCACACAGGTAATTTCAGGCGAAGGATGTTCTGCTCCATACTCTATTAGAGAAGTTGATTCTAAAAGATACGGCCGTATTCTTATATTTGTAAACAATGATGGGCTGATTAAGGGTTTTAATGGAACTCCAAACTTATTGCCTTTGGGCGATTATGCTGAGAGCCTGTTTAAATCGATGAATTTGGCTCGGCTTAAGTACGTTAGCTCTATGGTTATGGAAAGCTATAACCAATATTGGGCTTCTTATTCTTTTGGTTCTGGCAGTGAAAATAGCCAGGTGGTTTGTTATGATTATTTCAATGACTATTTTACCGGAGAAGATGGCCGTCCTTTAAGCGCAATATTTTATCATGTTGGAATTAACGCAAATGCAATGGCCACATGGGAAACTAGTGGTACCAAGCAGTTTTTCTGTGGAAATTATGATGGACAGTTATTGCTTATGGATGATGGCTTTTCTGATGAAGAAAGTGGTGGGTCCATTCCAGCTACTTGGATTACTGGAAGAATAGACTTTGGAGATGCTTCAGTTCACAAGATGCTCAATGATTTAAACACTGTTACCACTCAATCGACATCTACAACTTTAGCTTTAACAGTAACGACTGATTTGGCATCTGGTATTGGGACTGAACAAATTGCAGCAGTTGGTGGCCTTTGGGGGTCTATGCTTTGGGGCACTGGACTTTGGTCTAGTGAATCCACTGCTTATACTAGATTTGAACTAACGCCTCAGCCGTCTACTAGTGAAGAAGCTGTGACTGGTCGGTATTTTACGTTTCAGTTGAGCCATAACACTTCTGGTGAAGCTATGCAGGTAGAGGAATTTCTTGCTGGTATAACAAGCCTTGGACAAGAAGCCCAGTATAGGGAGCCATAATGATACCATCTCCCCCACAGGTTCCTCAGATAAATGGAATTGATCCACAGTTGTTTTATTATTTGCAGCAAGTTAATGAATACTTGACTTCTCTCTATGCAATTTTGAAAGACTTTGATATAGGTAAGGTTAAGATTAGCAGTGGATCTGGTGCCCCGTCGGGGGGGAATGATGGCGATTTATATATCAGAGTAGCTGGGGCGTCGACCCAGTTATATTTGAACATAAACGGAACATTCTCGGGGTACAATAATCCATGACAGTACAGATTGATCCATACACATTTTCGAATGGCACAGTTGCAGACGCTCTGGAAGTTAACGCTCGCTTTAATCCTCTATATACTCTTCAAAATGGTGGCATTGATAGCACCAACATGAATTTGTCGGCCAATTTCCCTTGGACCGGCTTGCATACTTTTATCAGCACAACCACTACAGGCAATGCTGTCGCTATTACAGCGTCCAGTTTAACCACTGGAACAGCTTTAACTGTTCTAAGTAACTCTACAGACACCTCCACAAGAAGCCTTGTAAGCATTAAAAATGACAATACTCTAGCCACTGGAGCAACGGTTGTTACGTTGACACAGGATGCTGCCGCTACTCCAATTTTGAATCTGATTGGCTCTGCCGGAACAAGCATTATTAACTTTTTAAGTAATGGGACTATTGCGCTGACTGGCACTCCAAATATAACTGGAAGCGTAGCATTTGATACAGACACTCTTTTTGTAGACTCCTCAAACAATAGGGTAGGATTTGGAACAGCGTCACCTTCTTTTGATTTAGACCTGTCGCGATCTACTTCTGGCGGCACAGTTTTAACAAGAATCAGAAACACATCAAACACAGCAAGCAGTGATGCTGTGCTAGTTTTAGATGTGGCCGGCTCTTCTGCCGGAGATGCCTACATTAACTTTAATGTAGCAAGCGTTCAGGCTTTTTCATTCGGTATTGATAATTCTGCTTCGCCTTCTGATACAATTTGGCTTAACCCAGGGTCCACGCTAAATGCCGCTGGCATTGGTTTTGGAATGAACCCTTCTGGGTCTGTATTTATAACCAATACCAGCGCGCCTCCTTTGACGATGGATAGAACCACAACTGGGTCTATCTTTGGAGATATTACAGGCAAGATAAGTGGTACGGCGAAATATTATCTTGGCACTAACGCGTCCGACAACTTTGCTGTTCTTAATGCAAATGCAACTGTGGCAATGTCTATTAGTACGTCTACAAATGCCGGTGACGTTACCTGCAATGCTCTTCTATATGTTCCAAACCATGCAACTACTGCTTCTGCTGCAAACGCTTTTATAGATTCTGGTACTGGTGAAATACTTAGATCAACATCATCTTTAAGATATAAAGACAATGTCACTGATTTAGATTTTGATTCTTCTGGAATTTATAATCTCAGACCCGTTTCTTTTAATGAAAAAAATACAGATAAAAAACATTTTGGGCTTATAGCAGAGGAAGTGGCTAGCATCATTCCAATGATGACTGAATACAATAGTCACGGAGATCCAGAGAGCGTCCAGTATGCTCTTCTAGGGGTTCTTCTTTTGGCTGAAGTCAAGAAGTTAAAACAGAGATTAGATGATCTAGAAGGTGTATAGCGTTTCACGTGGGACAAATAAGGGGCAGATTAAATGCTACTTTGTACAGATAAAGTAAGAATTATACCGTTTGAAACAGTTCATTCAGCATGTGTGTATAAATGGTTTCATTCTGGAGAGTACGATAAGTTCTTTTTAAATCAAGGATTGCTGGCTTTTGAAGATATTCCAAAAGCTAAAATGAACACTTTAGTTTTAGTGAACCCTATTAATTTAGATGAAGTATTTGGAATATTTACAATGACAGCGGTTGAAGAGAGACATCGAAACTTAAATGTAGGCCTGCTGGTAGACAAGTTGTATCATGGTACAGGGATTGCGTTTGATGGTTTAAAGCTGGGCCTCTATAACGTGTTTAACAATATGAACTTTTATAAAGCAAAATGTTGCCCCTTGGAGTCTAATTTAGCTTCTATAAAGCTGGCTGAAAAAGTTGGTTTTAGAAAAGAAGGAAAGCTAGAGAATGAGTTTTATATGGACGGTGAATTTCATGATGCTGTTTTGCTTGGATTGACTAAGGGGCCTTTTAATAAGCGTTACAAGGCCGAATTGGAGAAAAGATAAATGTCTTTTTTATTTGGTTCAGGCGGACAATCTCCACAGCCTTTTAGAGGCCCAGGATATGAACAGCAGGGACAGGTCCTTGGTGACTTGTTTATGGGTAATCTTCTTGGTTCTAAGCCTGGATATTTAGAGGGTCAAAGAGGGGCTGTTTCTAGTCTTCAAGGACAGCTAGACGCTTTAAATCAAAGAAGAGGCGCACTAGAAAGCAACGCTGGACTTGGCTCTCCGTATAGAAACCAATTGCTTAATGAACTTGGAAGGCAGACTTCTCCAATTGAGGAGCAGCTAAGAGCGGCACAACAAACATTGGGATTTGGTGAGCAGGCATCTTTAAATGTGCCTCAACTTCCACAAGAGACGACTCTTCAGTTTGGTGGCAATAGAGATCCATTTCAATTTCAGAATAACTTTAACGCTAATGTGGGTGATTTTTTTACTCCTCAAATTGAGATGGCCAATAGAGCCCTGCAGCGACAGGGAGAAGACCAGCGTCTAGGAATCATGGAAGACATGAACCGCCGCGGTCTTCTGACTACTGGAGCTACTACTGGAGCGCTTCTTAAGCAGCGTGAATCGGAGCAGAACGCTTTGCAGAATGTGGCCTCTCAGGCCGCGTTGCAACAGGCTCAAGCTCAGATGGGGGCTAATCAGTTTGCTGCCCAGATGGACATGAATCGACAGATCCAACAGGCTGCTGAAATATTTAGACAGCAGGGCGCAAGCGATCAACAGGCACTTCAATTGGCTCAAAACGCTTTCCAAAGATTTGGAGTAGATCAAGGGTTACAAAGACAGCCAATTGAGGATTTAATGCGTTTATATCAGTTTTCTACTGGAGCAAGCCCAGGATCTCCTAGCACTCCTGGATTATTACAATCAGTATTGCCAGCTGTAGGATTGGCATTAGCAACAGGTGGATTAGGAAGCATGTTTGGTGCTGGAGCAGGTGCAGCAAGTGGAGCAGGAGCTTCGGGATTATTGGGCTCTATGCCTTTTATTTAAAGGATAATTATGGCAATTGACTGGGGTTCAATAGGTGCTTCTTTAGGTTCTGGTCTTGGTGCTGGCATGCAACAGAATTTGCAGCCACAGATTTTTCAAAGACAGCTACAACAGGCTAGAAAGCTGCCTAATATTAGCCAAGAAGACATGATGAAGCTATATTACCTAACAGGTAAAGCTCCGTCAGCTGGTCAACAGAACCCATTTTTAGGGCTACAGCTTTTGCAGGCATTATCAGGAGGACAGTCTGGTTTGAATATTCCCGGCCTTACTCCTCAAACTAATAACATGGGGCAATCTATCCCTGGCATGAGCCCACAAAGCCCACCTCTAACCTCTCAGGAAGTAGCTGTAAACAACGCTCCAAGCACTGGGGCTGGTGGGCAATCTGGTGTTGGAGCATTGGTAGAACAGGATCTTAAAACTAATGGCTGGGAGTTTAATGGACTTGAAGGATTAGAAGCGTTTCAAGACTCTACAGGGGCTGTTTATTACAAAGACCCACAAACAAAGAACATCATTAACCCCACCACCAAAGAAGTTTTTGGGCCTGACATGAAGCCTATTAAAGATTTTTGGGAAACCGTTAATGTGGAGATGAGATAATGGGCGCACCACAAGGAAGATTAATACCTATTGCTCAAGGGGCTCAAATTAACGAGCAATTTAGAGTTGTGCAAAGACCTAGGCAGCAAGCTCAAGGCCAAATGCTTGGAGGAATGCCTCAAGGTGCTTTGCCAGGATTTGTGTCGCCATCGGCTACTATTGGAGGAGCTCAATTAGTAAATCCTCAGCTACAAACACAGATTAAGAGCCAAGAGATTGTGGGAACCATTCCGGCTCAGGCGGCGCAAAAAAGAGCATTGGGAACTGTTGAGCTCCAACAGAAACTAATGGAACAAAAAGAACTTCTTCCAGGTAAGGTTGATGAAAAAAGAGCTCTTGAAGCATTGGACTTAATACCCAAAGAACAGGCACTTAGATTTGTGGGAGCGGCAGACGTTTACAATCTTTCAACAGACATTATGAACGATTTAGAAAAAAGGGGCAAGAGTCTGATGACAGCCCCTATATTTAACCGTGAGTTAATGAAAAAGGTTAATTCTTTAAAAAATACCATTCTTAACCTCAAGTCTGGGCAGGCTGTTACTCCACAAGAGTTTGATAGACTAATGGGAGAAGTCCCAGGGATTGCTGATGAAATTATTGATGGGATTACATCTGGTCAGCCTACAAAAACAATTATTAAGAATTTGGACTACATTGCAAAAAGAGCTGAGGCAATGGGGACTGTTGGTGGAGAGCGCGATCGTGTTTATTATGATAATGCTTTAAAAGCTCTTTCAAATCCTAACAGAGCAAAAAATCCTTATAAAAGCGAAGAGGGTTTCGGAATTTTTGAAGTAGTAGAAAACGGAACTACAAGAAGATTTAAAGCCAATAGCGCAACTGATATTAAGATTCTTGAATCGTTTGGTGGGGTAAAAATTAAATAATGCCAAAACTTTCTGACTATAATTTAGAGGAAGTTCCAGTTCAGAAAATGAAGCTGGATGATTATGCCTTGGAGGAAGTTGGCACTAAATCCTTCTCACGCCAACTTTCTGAACGTGTTGGAGTTCAAAATCCAACTATTCCACAGGCTATGCTTGGGCTATCAACTCCATTTTCTTTACCAAGATTAGCTGAATTGTCACAAGGAGCCCCCACAATTGGAGGGATTATTGGTGGGGCAGCAGGTCCAATAGGGGCCGGATTAGGTACAGGAATTGGGGTTGGGGTTCGTGATATTGTAAGAAATGTAGCTGGAGAGCAAAACACAGGGTTGTCAGACTTTGCTAAACAAGCAGCTTTAGAATCATTATTAGCAGCTGGCGGCCAAAAATTAGGTGGTATTGTTTTTAGTCGGCTTGGTAGATTAGCTGAAACACCTACAGCTAAAAACATTATTCAAAAAATTCCTGATACGGTTAGAAGACTTCCAGTTATTAGATCCATATTCCAAGAGCCAAGAGAGCAGGCTGCGTTGCAGTTTGCCAAGCAAGTAGCCTCTCAAAAAGATACGGCAAAGTCTGCCTACAATGCCATGCAGCAGGCTGAAAAGTTGGCCTATTTGACAGAAAAAGAGGCCGCAAAAACATCTGCACAAGGTCTTTCAGGAGCTTCTTCCGAAGAGGTTGGGTTACAATTTTCGGATAGCTTACTTGGTCTTAAAAAAGAAGCCGGTCAAATGTTTGATGACATGGTTGGATCCGTTTATTCTAAATTCAAAAATGCAAAGGTGTCTGTAGAGCCTGTGAGACAATATGTTGTTGATAATCTTAAGCAACTTGGAGTCATGGATGATGCTGGAAAAATTATCCAGCAAAACGTTCAAAAGATAATTTCTCCAGAAAGAAAAAATTTAGCTCAATCCCTTATTAAAGTTTCTAATAATCTAAAAGCCAACCCTACTTTAAATGGATTAAAAACATTGCAAGGTGAGACTACATCTTTAGCTAGAGCGGCTTACAATTCAGGGTTTAAAACTCCTGAACAGGCTGTGTTGTCTGGTCTTGATAAAACTGTAAGAAATAACATGCTTGAAGCCGTTGGAGAGGTAGCAGGAGCTGAAGCCGGGGCTGCATTGCAGGCATCTCGTGAAGCCTATAAAAATGCAATGAATTTGCTTGAGCCGTTTGAATCTCTTATTGGGCAAGCACCAGAAAAGATTGCAAAAGTGGCTGGTGCTAAAATGGCTGGTTCTTTTGCAAGAGAAGCTATTGAAAATAACCCAATGCTTCAGGACTCTTTTTCTGGGGTATTGTTAAAGCACTTGGGAGATAAGGCATCGTCTCCTCAGGCACTTACAAAAGCTATTAATAACATTGGTAGACAGAACCTTAAAAAGGTTTTGGGAGAAAATGAATTTAATACTTTAGTTGCGGCGGAAACCAGGTTTAGAAAAGCATATAATGCAATGCCTAAAAAATCTCCATTCAAGTTTGATGAGCCTCAATTTATTCCTCAGAAAGACTTGATTGATTCTGTAACTGAAATTTTTGTTTCATTACCTAAAAACAGATTAACAAGATCTGCTCTTGGTGCAATTGGACAGGCTGGCGCAAAAACAGCTGAGAATATTATTTTAAATAAAATTGGAGAACAATAAAATGGCAACAACCTATGTAAATGATTCGGTAACGGTAGGGTCTTCAACCACAGTAGTTTCTTCTGCTAAAGAAGAGCGTCAATATGTAGTTCTTTGCAACGATAGCAATGAAACTATGTATTTGGCTATTAACGCTTCTGCTGTGTTGAATAAAGGTATTCGTTTAGATCCAGGAGAGAAGTTTATTATTGAGAAGGTTGCTATTGATACAAAGGCTAACTGTAATGAAGTGATAAACGCAATCTGCACAAGTGGCAGCAAAGTTCTCACTATTTGTGAGCGTTATTTGACAGCTCTTTAAGAAAAGGTAAATTCATGAGATACGGCTATCCTTCATTAAGCAACGGCGGCACAGTTTCTGGCCCGCTAACAATTACAGCTACAAGCACGTCTGCTTTTCTTGTGGAAACTGCTTCTGGCACTGATGTCTTTAAAATTGACACAACAAATGCGTACGCAAATTTTTATACAAAGAAGATATTAATCAATCAAACCGTGCAAACAGGCTCCGTCCAGCCTGCATTGCAGTTAGACTCTCCAGCACATACACAAATTCAAGCAGGCACAGAGGCGAACACTCTTTATTGGGATACAGGCACCGTTAAGACTTGGAACACAGGTGCCATTGCTCAGCAGAGAGAGAATGTTTGGCTAACCCCGACCTATGCCGCTGCTGGCGCGTCAACGATGTCGCTTGCATTAAATCACGATTTTGGCGGCATTCCTGCTGCTAGCACCAACGTTACAATCAGCACTGCATTTAATTCACTGTTTGGTGATATAAGTGGCGCGTTTAATCTTGTTGGTGGAAATGGTGGGATGATCGGTGTTCTAATGCCCGGCATTGCTGACGGTGTTGGCAACACGGATTATTTAGCAGGTATACAGTTTTTAAATCTTGGAAACATTTCCCTTGGTAACCAGACAGCTACAACATCAGAGTTGTACATGGCGCTGTACGATACTGTCACTTTTGTATCTACAACAAATACAAGAACAGTCACTAATGCTTACGCAGCAATGTTTCGTAAGCCTATTGCGGGGCTTAATGTTCTATTTACAAATACAGGTGCAGCTAGATTTTCAGGTGACATCAAGATGGATGGAGATAGCTACGGAGCTAGATTCCATCAAGGGTCCGCTAGCATAACTGCCGCAAACGATCTTGTCCTGTCGAATTACACTTGCCACTCTGTTTCTGGATCAACTCAGATCAACGCGATCACTGTTCCAACTGGATCGGTAGCGGGTGATATTCATTACTTTTATTTCAACGATGCGGTCACTGTAAAAAACAACACGGCAGGTGGCGCGGGAACAGCAGTAATACTGCTTGCTGGCGGTGCAGATTTTTCTGCAACAGCTAATGACACTTTAACGCTTCTTTGGACAGGTACCCAGTACCTCCAGTTGGGCGTCTCAGTTAACTAAGGATAAATTATATGGCCACAATTGGAAACATGCTTGCGGATAGTGGGAACTCTACTACGATTCTAAAATATGTTGAGGGGACATTTACACCAACTGTTACTCTCGTAGGTGGTGCTGGGAATACAGTCCCTGTGTACACCACTAATACAGGTCGATACACCAGAATCGGAAACAGAATCTTTGTTGATATTCTTCTAACTGGTGATGGTGGTGATGAAGGAGCTGGAACTGGGGTAATCAATGTTGCTCTTCCAATTGCAGCGTCGGCTTCTAATCCTGGTGGATATCCTCCGTGTGGAAGATATGAAAATGGAGCAACCGTAGGATATTTAGCAGGTCTTATATCAGGCGGTGGGTCTACCATTAGGCTCTTATTGCCTACCGGACTAGATATGACCGGAGCAGATCAAAACAACGCATCCAGAACAATTCGTTTGCAGTTTCAATACGAAGCATAAGGAGAAATATGTTACTTCAAAAAGGTAAATACGGTCTTATTCACAAACAAGAGGTTCTATCTGTAGGCCAGCTTCAAGCGGAAGGTGACTTGTTTTCTTCTGTTGTTGAGGTAAAAGTGTTTTATACAAAAGAAGCTCTTGAGAACGAGAAAGCTTTGCACGCAAACAAGGTAGTCATAGAGCAAGCAAAGTCTCCTTGCGCGGCTACAATTGCAGCATGTGAAACCTGTATAAATGAAATTGATGCGGTACTAGAACAATAGTTTTTCTTTTTAGAAAGATTATTTATGAGCCTAGAAAAAAAGATGGATGAGACAATTAGACAAGCAGCAGAACTAGGCCGAATGGACGGGCGTCTGGAAGCCTTACAAAAGACCGTTGAGCGCATGGACTCTAAGCTGGACGTGGTATTAAATAGACAAGACGGTCACGGTAAAGAGATTGAGCGAATTAAGACCACAGGAAAAGTGTTGCATACAATAGGAATGGGTATAGCCGCGTTTATTGGATGGCTGGCCCATTTTTTTAATAGACAAGGAGCATAGTGTGCCTTTAAAATCAGGGAAGTCAAAGAAGGTTATGTCAAAAAACATTAGTGAAATGATGAAGTCTAAAACGTTTGCTAAAGGCAAGCCAGCTAAAAAGAAACAGGCAATGGCAGTAGCTGCTGCTTATTCTAAAGCAGGAAAGTCTAAGAAAAAGAAATAATGGCCTCAAGAAATCCAGATGATCTACACCCGTATCTTAAAAAGCTATGGGAAGACCACCAGAAGCGATTTGAGGAGCTTATGCCTGGGTGCCAGCTGTTTTTAACCTGCACTTATAGAAGCAATGAAGAGCAGGCTGCTCTATATGCTCAAGGGCGCACAAAGCCAGGTCCTATTGTAACCAAAGCCCTTCCTGGGCAATCCTATCATAACCATAAACCAGCTTTAGCCTACGATGTTGCGGTGCTTGTAAATGGAAAGCTAGACTGGAATACTAAAGGGGAAGCCTGGAAGGCTATAAAGAAAACAGGCATTACGTGCGGCCTAGAAGGATTGTCATTTGAACTGGCCCATTTTCAATTGCCACAGGCTGTATTAAAAACACTTGGAATCAAGTTTCCAAAATAGTAATATAATAAATAAGGAGGTGGTTTCATGGAACTGCTTAACGATCCCAAAGTAGTAATTGTATTAGGTGCTTTATTAGCTGTCTCTGAGGCTTTAGCATTGATTCCACAGATAAAGTCTAGTGGGATATTAGATCTGTTTGTTCGTGTTGTGAAGGGGCTTTTGGGGAAGAAATAGCCTATGGAGCTACTCATAGTAGCAGGCTGCATATTGTTTATCTCAGCGTTAGCAGCAGCGTTTGGTTCTAAGTCTGCTCAGCAAAAGCAGATGGAAGAAGATATAGAGGCCCTAGTAAGAGATGCAAAAGAAAGGGGATCTATAGATGAAAAAGTTAATATTGATGTCGCTGCTAAGCGTAAGCGTTTACATGACTGGCTGCGCAAGCATGGCAAGTTTTAGAGCTCGTCCTAAGTTCAATAGTCCATGTCCAGAATATCCAGACCTATTAGTTCCTGTATTTGTAAGACTTTCTGATACCAAGGATTTGTCTTTGGAAGAAGAGCTTGACCGGCAGGTGTGTTTGCAAGGATGGGTAGAGAAGTATCAGAAGTCTTAAGACATTACCGAAGAGAAATATTTGCTAAAGATATTAGTTCTATCAATTCTTCCAAATCTAATATGTGCAGCTATAAGGCTTTGTAATGGTTTTTCTTTCCAAGTCTCTACTTCTTTTCTAAATACTTCTTTAGCCGTTTCAACAGTACAATTTTCAATCATAGTACATGAAATAAGCTGGCATGTTTTATGCTTAAATCCAGTCATTTGAATATATTCTTCCGAGATGAATCCGTAGGCATGAATTTCAAAGAAGATAGCGTTATCTAGAGTATGAAAAGAGTTTAGCTTAAGCTTAATTACTCCAAGATCAACCATATCTAATGTCTCATAAAAAGATATGCAGTCTTTTAGATTGACTCGATCTAAGGTCTCTTTTGGAGATGGTGTTTCTACAATATTAAGCTGGCGGATGTTCATTGTCTTCTAGCTCGAATATTTCGTTATTTCTGATTGAATAGTGTTTACTATTATCACCACCACATGCGGTTATAATTTCTTTAAGCTTTTGAATAGCGTAAATGCTTAATACTTCTACAGCGTTTTCCAGGTTATTCAATTCTGACTGAAGATTTTCCTGTTTTGTTTTCAAATAGATAGACGTTTTATTAAGCTTCTCAAGGTCCCATATTTGCTCTATATTAAGCTCTAGCTTTTTCATTTGTTGGCTTCTTTCTTATGTATAGTTCATAATACTGTTTATTGTGCCTTTTTCTCCAGCATGTAGAGCACTGTTTTGCCCATGCTGTTTGGAAATCTTTTTTACAATATGGGCATTGTATAATCTTTTTTTTATGCGGTCCAACATTCATTAAGCGGCATCCTCTGGAGATTCTTCAGCAGGAATATTTGCTTCTTCATCAGGCTTCTTTTGTTCAACCAATTTGCCATTTGCATAACTAAATATGCCTTTTAGGCCTTTAGAATTTAAAAGATCCTGAATCATTACTTTGCCCATAACTTCAAATGCTTGTTTATTAAGCTGCCCCTTGAATATCTCTTGGTCAGCGGCTTTAATGCAATTCAAGACTACTTGAAGTTTATCATCTTGCTCTTTTGTAAGTTCTACGTCTGCCATTTGCAGTCTCCTTTATTTCTATGTTATGAACAGCTTTCATTAGTTTTTTCTTTAAATTATATGATGCAGTTTTAACACCTTTAAAATCTTCAACTACTTCTTTTGAATCTTCAAAATAAACAAAGTCTGCTATATATTTACAGATTAAAATTTCTTTAATATAAATTTTAAAAGGGACTTGTAGTTTAAGGTCTTTAATCTTACCGACTTTTTCAAGCAGCTTTAGTTCACAATACCTATTAGCCTCGCCTTTGGAATGGAACAAAATTCCGTCAATAATGGTTCTTTTAGCTCTGTATTTATTAGACATTATTTTTTGGTATCGTAGAAGCGGATTCCTACATCTGTATATACGCCTTTAAACATAGATCCTAGACGCCTCTTTCTTTCTTTATCTATACACTTTTTACAGACAGAGGCCCTCACAGTAAGAAATGGTTTTTTACAGGAGTCGCATTCTTTTTCTGTGCGTTTAAATACTTTATTCATTTTTTACCTTCTGATTTAGTTCTGGTATACTGTTTAAAGCCTAATTCTTTATATACGTTTTTACGTTCAGCAATAAGCCTTCTATGCAGTCTGTCTTTAGCGCATGGCCTGCATAAATCAGCAGTCACGGCCTCAAATTCACAGGCACAGTCTAGGCAATTTTTTATTCTTTTTTGTTTCATTCTTGATTGTGAATAGCAATTATACACAAGAACATGGCAGCTAACAATACAATAGAAGCGATTCCATCAGTCATTATGACCTCATAAGTTATTCTAAATGGTCTTCCTCAGGCACAACAGGAGGCTTTTCATAGAAGCCAGACCCGCATTTGGTGCATACACCGTTCTCATGATTTGTGGGCCCGCTACAGTAATGGCAGTATTGATATGAGCATTCTACGTCCATTATTCCTCCATATTTTACACTTCTTTGTTTACTGTAAACCTTTTATTGGCAGCCTCTAGCAATTTTAAAACTGTCCGTTGTTCAGCTATCATTGCTTCCATCCAATCGCTAAGAATCTTTAGACGGATAACTTTTGAATGGTATATGGTACTGTATAAAATAAAGCCAAATACGCCCCCAAGAACAAACATTAGTATGTACTCTGCCATTTTAATCCCTTTGTATATTCCTACATAACTGCATAATTATTCATTATTTTCTAGTATAAGGTCTCGCTCAGACTTGCCTGCCTCTTCGTTGTAAATATCTAATATTTCACTCTCCTGAAACGTAATTGTATCCCCACATTTGTACTTATTATCTGGCCCCAAAACATTATCAACGATTCCTGAGCACGTCGCATCGCCTGCAAGGGAAGGCAATATCTCTACGACTTTCACCCAAAAAGACTCTTTATCACGGCTTATTTTTACTATCATCCATATCCTCCTTAACCAATCCGGAGCTGTTTAATACATTCCCAAATTTTTTATCCATCATCTTTTTATATTGTTCTTTTCTTACTAATCTAAAATGTCTTTGTATTTTGGCTATAAAAAAAGTGGTTAATTCTACTATCTGCCCATCTGTTAATGTGATTTCAAATTCTTTTGGATATTCATTAGTAGCCCCAGCATTTTTTAATAATGCGCAAAATTGATTTTGTATTAAAGTTAATTTCATTTTATTTCTCCATTTAAAGTTACTATCGATAATTCCATGCTTTATTTATAGTTGAGTTCAATTGCCATTTTGTTGTCCATCTTTATCCATGAATGGTTCTATATCCATAGTTTCCATTGGTATTTGATATAGAGCATAATTGGGGCACTCTGGATTAACGCAAAATCTAGCAGAAAAATATCCCTGAGTAATCCCTTCCATTTCTTTATGGCACATGTTACAGGTGTTCATTCTTAACCCCGTTCTTTTCTAATAGTACTTCTAGGTCTCTGGCGTATGCGTTAGCAAGGCTTAGTCTGTTAGCCTGGTCTTCTATCAAGTTGAGAAGATTGCCAATGAGCTCTCCAACATTGTCACACCCGTCGATTTCATTATTCGCTATCTGCTGGCGTAGGTCTGCTATAACTCTTTTGGATATGTGGATCATGGTTATTTATTCCTAATCTTTTCTAGTGCCTCTTGTGCAACATTAGTTCTATGTTTTATATGTTCCATGAAAGCACGGTGCCAGTCTGGCTTATCTGAAAAAGCTACTACTAAGCCATTTTTACAGATTTCCAAAGCCTCAATGGCTATAGCAAGCTTTGCCTCAAGGTCTTGAATCTGTTTTTGTCCGGGCCTTATATTCCTGTCGACTCGCCAAAATGTATTTTCTTCACGAAGCCCCTCAATCTCCCTGCACGCCTCGGCCAGACGCTCTGGGGCTTTGGCGATGAAATTGGCACGGTCCATTGTAATGTCTCTTCCATCCACTTCCTGATAAAGGATGTCACAAACAGCCCTTCCTGGAAGGTCAGTATGAGTGTTTGAGTAAATACAGAACTCCGCATCATCATCTTCATCTTCATAACGGGGAGGAAGTTCTCTCAAGTCCTGCCATTCCCAATCAATTGGAGATATCTTCTCCAGCTCTTCCAAAATGGCTTTTGTGTCTAGGGTCATTTTAAAATCTCCTTAGCTTTCTTCAAACTATTAAATACCATGTCATTTTGTTGGCACTCACCGCATTGATAAATTCTCCCACCGCCAATCTGGGAAGAGTACCGACAACCACATTCATCACTTGGAACAATATCCTCAAGCGCCTCCATCAGGACTTTGATGGCTTCGTCGCGTTTTTTAATCTCGTCGCTCACTTCCCCTCCAGTTCATCCAGAATGGCTTTTGTGTCTAGGGTCATTTTGTCTCCTTTATGAAATCCAAAAAGCATGATGGCTTTATATTAAAAACATCACAAATCTTAAAAAGCGCTGGTATCATTATTGCCTGCCTTCCTATCTCCATGTTGGCAATAGCAGCCCTTGACATTCCTAAAGCCTTAGCCAAGTTTTCCTGAGACATCCCGCGCATTCTTCTCTGTTGATAAATGTGAGTCCCTATAACTCTGTATAATTTTATCCCCATTGTTCCGCCATAGCTTTAGCAATACCTTCATACGTCCGTGAGCGTTCTTTCCATCTGTCTTTTGATGGCGGCATCTTGTGAACACGCGCCTCCCTGCCTTCAACGATATTAGTTGGAACAAGCTTTGGAAGCCCTTTAAGCCAAAGGCATGTTGCTTTTGTCTCTCCGTGCCCAAACTGCCAAGGCTGTATTATCTGGTCAGGCTTTCTAATTCTGCTGCTAATAATGGAAACAGGATTTTCAATACAAATTTTGCCAATGGGAGCGTCCATTAGGTACTCAACAAATTGAAGTGCCTCTTCCTGCTCTTCTTTTTTATCTTTAAACCATCGGGCTCCTGAAACAGCTAGGTGCGTACATGGTGGGTGCGCAATCATTAAATCCCAATCCTCGTAAATTCTTTCGCTGATGTCGCACTGGTAATGTTCTCCACCATCTTCTGACGGCAACAGATCACAAGACCAGGCGTCATGGCCTCTTTTTCTGAATGCTCGACGAACCACACCGCTAAACTCACATGCAACCAGGATTCTCACTTCCCCTCCAGTTCATCCAGGCGGCCTTGGCTATGCGCTCGTTGACGTTCATTCCGCATCTCTCTTTCCGGTTATAAAGACCCCGACCTCGACCACGACCTCGACCACGACCCCGACCTCGACCCCGACCACGACCCCGACCTCGACCCCGACCATTCCCATGTTGCGCGCAAGATTGATTGATTCATATTATTTCTGCGTCCGTAAAAGTTCATGCTTCCATTCAGTATGGTCAATAATGCTTCCTAATGGTACAGTGACAGGGTCAGGAAATGGTTCCACTTCGTTTGGCGTTCCTTTTTTTAGGAAGTCATAGAATCTACCAGTGTCAGCAATCCATGCAGCATCATCTAAAACCACTGCATCAGAATAAACGTCTTTGACTCGGCCCGTGTAGTACAAGGTAACGGTTCTAATAAAAACCTTGTCGCCTACTCGGAATTGCTTTGTCAGTGACTCGTTGCTGCCTGATAGTCCGCACAGACTTTTTATCTCTTTCAGCTGGCCTATTGTTAAATTGTTAATATCCATTTTTATTTCTCCTTTGTTATCTTTCCGGTTCCTTTGCAAATTGAACAAGAAATTCCGTACCTGTTTTTATCTTTTATTAAACTACGACCGCCTTTACAAATCCCGCATTTAATATGCATATCGCCAAACCCAGATTTTACCCAAACGGTATACCCTTTTCCATTACAGTGATAGCAAGGTTTGCAACCTTTTGGGCACTCCTCACAAACAGTCTCTTTTTCTTCGGTCATATGAGCCCTTTCATGCTTTGCTCGAAGAATTTTTCATCTTCAATACACTCAGGACAAATTTCATCCTCAGTAACGAGTGTTCGCTTATTGCATGATTTACACTTTCCTTTATGCAAATCTTCATACTCGTATTCGGTAGTTTTTATGCTCATATCGTAATCCCCAAGAGAGTTAGGTGGGTTGTTTCTTTTTCTTCGGTCATGAGTACACCTCTATATTAACACCCCATCTATGGTTACATAGGTGGCATATAAATTGCATCGTTGCCTTTAAATCGTTCATCGGTAAAGTATCGCTACTGTCTCTATCCCCAAACATGCTCAATAGATAATCAGGGTTAACATGCGCGTGTGTCATCTCTCCGCATTTGAAGCATTTACAGAATGGTTTCATTGGCTCGGTTTCTTTGGTCATGAAGGATTCTCCCAGCTACCATCTTCTTTTCTGTCAATATAAACACTCGATGGAGTGTACGGAAATGTTACTGCAACGCGTGAATCTCTATTAGTATAGCAACACCCATTAGGATCTCTAAAAATTCTTCCGTCAATATCATAAGCGCCTTCATTGGTTTTAAATACATGAGCACATCTAATATTTTGCCATAAATTATCACCTACTTCCATCCATTCCCATTCTTCTCCAGTTAGTGGCGATAAAGGTTCAAACGATGCAATCTTTGAGAATAAATTTACCAAGTACGGTGCAGATGAACCGGAATGACCTTGCTTGGAAAAAACATCAAGCAATTCAAATAAATTTTCTTGAATCCATTTATTAGGGCCTTCTTCATTTTCTATTTCTTTATACCCAAGAGCTTTGAGCTCTCGCTTTGCATGGTCAATATAACTCATATCATCCTTTCATAATCCCCAAGAGGGTTAGGTGGGTTGTTTAATTATCAAACCAGAACACAACTCTTACATTTTCTGGGTCACCTAAAGTTTGTAGTTGGCTTATTAATTTACTAAATTTTTCTCCTAAAAAATCTTTCACAGATATTTTTGGGGCGTCGGAAATCGCTCTCATATCAATAAATTTTTGATCGTAATTAAAGTCCAATAATTCTTTTAATGTAAGACATGAAAGTGAATGGGCGTCAGAATCCCATTCCTCTAATTCTTTTTTTACTTCTGTTGAAATATCGCTTGGTATTCCTTTAGGTTGTGAAATTACAGGTACTACAGAATAGTTTCTAACATCTGCAAGAAACCCAAATAATCCGTAACTTCTATAATAGAACGGTTCATCAATTAGTTCGTCCTCATCGTAATAACCTCTGAAAATATTTCCAACTTTTTCCCACTGGCCATTTCTTTTTACTTCAACATATGAATGAATATCGCATCCCATATTAGTTAAACCCCTTTCTCTTCAGAAAATTCATTAGGCATTCTAGGTTGCAGAAGCTTATGCACGTACGCAATTGTTTCTATGCTAATAAGTATTTTAGTGCTCAGGAGAGACTGCAATTCGTGGTATGACAAAATATGTCCCGGACCATTATCATGCGCTACAACGTCCAAGGTTTTCATTAAAAGTTTAATAACCTTTTCAAGTCTCTCGCATTCGTCACAATGTAGTCTGGTCATAACTTTTCTCCTTTGTTCCATCCCCATGAATTATTGTTCTGCTGTTGAAGTGGTTACACTCCCTTGATATGGTTCTCCTATCATCTCCCCTCCCTAGGGCACTTGCACACAATCTTTTCGTAGAATGGGAATATTCCAGCAGCTTCTTGGAGTTCACATTTTGAACCGTATAAATCTTTGCACCTTTTCCTCATACCATACAGATCTCCACACCCAACCAAACAGGCCAGAATCATTACGGTGCTTAGGATGCGGATGGTCATTCAATCTCCAACAGCTCTGGTGATTCGTAAATGTTGCCGATAACTTCTGTGTTTAAAAGATTGTCTTTTATATTTACAATCCCGCCACCCAATGACCAGACTAGCCCACTGTAATCTATGACTACAAATGCTGGCGCGCAAAATAAAACGCGCCCCATTCCTGTGTCGTCTTTCAACATATCCCCCTCATAAATTTCTTTCCCGTTTTTATCTTTCAGGCCTGTGTATTGAAGTGGAATAAATTTATCACTATCGTATACCTCTGAAAAAGTGGTTGAAGTAGACGAGACATTAATAAAGCAACCTGTTGGCAAAAGAGTCAATTGATCTCTAGCCATTTCTTCTGCTGAAAACATTTTTTTATGTTTTGTATGCCATCCACGAAACTTAATGTCTCTCATCTCTTGCCACCCTTTCTCACTACTTCGGTTATTCGGACGCGGACTGGTTTAGTCTTTTTTGGTTTCATAATTTTCCAAGACGCTTCATGTCATTAAGCCAGCTAGTATTAGCTCTGATTAGTTCAAATTCCATTGCATCTAAAGAGTTTAACTTTTCTTCAATTTGTTTCGCAATAGTATCAGCATAAATTTGCAATCTAATATTTTCCTCATCGCGCAAAAAACATTCCGATGAACTAGATGGAGGTTGTTTGTATTGTTTCTCAATGCTAATTTTAACTCTTAACTTTGACTGACTCATATAGCAGTCTCATCCACTATGGCGTTGATTTTATCGATTACGGCTTGGGCTGCTTCTTTATTTGATTGTGTCATACCTCTACCTCCACCCACATGGTGTCGTTGGCGGGCCATTTTAAGAGCTGCTTATTCAAATAGTTTTTAGCTTCTTCTAAACTCTCAAATAAATATGGGTGCAATTGGATTGTCCCGTTTGGTGCGGCCCATAAAGCTGGAGCCATTCTAATTTTCTTCTTTGGCTCTTCGTAGAGTTCCCAATAATCACTGATAAACCAAGACTCTTCACCATAGGAATCTTCTGTAAAGAATGATTCTTTTCCAACATAAAGAACAGTTGCAAAAGTTTCTTGTTTCCATGATCGGTGCCGAACCTTCTTCCCAACGTGTTCTTGTGTTATCTTCATTTTTGTTCCCCTTGTTTTTCTTTTTTAGATCCATGCCACCATTCAGGGTAATCTTTTAAATCCACTTCTGCCTCTTTTTGTTGTTTGGTAAAATTCAACCGCACGTTCGCATATTCTTGATTTGTTGTGTCTCTACGCAGCTCCAGTTGCTCCATCATGGCGTCGGCAATGAAAGTTGCATCTTTAACGACACCTTCCGGGTCTGAGGCTGCTTCTGTGTTTCTCCAATTAAGGTTTACATGCGCTAGAGTCGCGCTTGCCGCAAACTGCGCCCATAGCTGCAAATCTTCTGGTGAATATTTTTTCATTTAGAAATCTCTTTCTTTCTATCTTCGATTATTTGGGTAATCACTGGAATCATCATTTCTAAGAATCCTAATGATGTAGTAATGCTTTTACCGTCTGGAAAAGTGATTTTTATCTTATCTTGCGAATACCATTGAGCTCTTTTCACTATTTTTATAGTGACATTTTTCATGTGAAAATGGCCGCCTTCTGCTGGTGCGGAAAAGTATTGATCTTTCATTTCATCACCTCGTATCCTTCAAAAAATATCTTCTGGCAATCGTTACACAGACGTTTTTCTTTGTTCTCTGTCTCGCTGTAATAATCATCTACAAAATTTGTGTCGTTCTCGTCTCTATAGCTACAGTGTGAGCATTCTTTTGACTCATAGTTTTCATCGCATTCGCTGTTCATTTGTATTTCCTTTTTATAAAACTTTATTTACAAAGAATTTTTTAAAAAGCCATTTTTTGAAACATTCATCGTTACAAAAAAAAGACATTCTATAGATAACTTGCAGAGCATACATATCCAAATCGCGCTCATCTGCATATGGTTGATCATGGACAATGTACTTTTCGTTATAACCATGAATAAATCTGGTAATTTCTTTTCCTAAAACTTTGTCACACTCATCACAATGGTATCGGTTCATTTGTATTTCTCCTCATTCTTGCTATCTTCATATCGCATTACCAAATCATGAATGTCCTCTGTTACCTGAGTGAGTTCATTGATAAGAGACAAAATAGAACGCTTGCTATCCGTTCTGTGTTGCTCTTGAGAAATTACAAACGCAAGATTCTGCGCTTGAGATAGCTTTTGGTCTATTGCTGATTCTACTAGGAACTTTGTGTAAGTCATAAGGTTTGCCTCCCTGTTATGGAAGGACAATACGCCTATGCTTATCAAATGTCAATATATTATTTAATTATTTTAATGATTATTTTCAGAGAAGATAAACCCATTACCTTTGCACTTTGGGCAAGGAAAGGCTTCTACATGGTTCATTAGATGGCCTAGAGCATGATTGTCTGAGGCGTTAGGGGAGATTGGGTTGATTTCTTCTTGGCGCAGGACCTGAATGGCTTCAGTAAAGCTAGATACAGCGTCCATAAGTTGATTTAGAAGGTCTAGTCTCGTCATATAAAATGGATAGCTGGGCTTGAAGCACTCTACGGAGGCAAACCGAGAGATGTTTTTTGGACATGTGTGCTTCAAGACCCAGCAACCCGTGCAAACAGAATTTAAATCAACCATGCCTTATGTGCAACTTAAAAAGGAACATCTTCATCAGAAAAACTAACATCTGGCATTTCTGGTGCTTTTACCACTGAAACTGAGTTAGCATTCTTTACCACTTTTTGTGCTGTTTTGTTTTTCTCATCATCAGTAATATCAATATAGGATTTGATTTTAGCTTTTTCATCTTCATGCTTTATAAGGCATTTGCCATTTTTAAAAATACAGTCTGTTGCATCAAAAGTGCCAGATTTAAATTTATCATATTGGCCTGTTGCTCTTGCAAAGTCTCTTATTTTAAAAAGAGCTTTTTTTGTATTTGGTAAATATTCGTTCATGGTACCAATCTTGCCAGTTGAATCAGAAATTTTTAATTTCAATTCAATCATATCGTTTCCGCTTTTAGACTTTTTTTCTTCTGCTGACAACACTTCAAAGAAAGCTTCTCCTTCTGCAAAGAAGGGAGTTTCAGCATCTTTTGGATCGAATTTCATTTTATTTTTCTCCTTTTATTTTTTTATGTAGCATTTGAATGCAAAGGCCTATTGATTGTTCCGTCATCTCTTCAAGAGAGGCTGCTTTTGCTTTATCTAACCATTTCTGAACAATTTCTTCATCTAGCTTTAGTATTTCAATTAAGTTTAAAATTTCAGATAGTTGTTCTTTTGTCGCAAGTTTTTCTTCTTGTGATTCTTTTTCGATTCCTTCCTTTCCATATTTTTCTGCAATAACGTCGTAGGAAAATGGGAATGATTCAAGATCAGCTAAAGACTCAATTCTGCTTTTGCGCACAACGCCTATGCGATCTTTTCCTCTTTTAGAAATCTCAATTACAAGATCAAAAAGGTAGTCGAGCTTTTTGTAGCCATCAAATGTCTGACCCACAACTTCCATTCCAGACCCATATTCATTTTTACTATGTGCGGTAATGATAACATTCATATCTAAGCGCATCAAAAGATTAAGGAGATGCTTCATGGACTTGTTCGCTTCACCATAGTGTCTACCAAATTCGCTTCCGACTTTCTTTTCTGCTGCTTCCAACAGTTGATTATAAACCACTGTTATTGGGTCTATAATCAAAGTTTTATAGTCATGCTTTTCTGATAAGAGAGATTTGACTTCAGAGAGCATTTCTTCAAAGTCAGATGTTTGAAAGATTGCACCACCTTGCTTATCAAGTATTTTAACATACTGGTCATTCTCTGCACCTCTTTCGGTGTCAATCAAGTATGGCTTAGGGAATTGTATGGCCGCTGTGGTTTTCCCAGCTCCTGCAGTTCCATAAAATAAAGCTTTAAATCGCTTTGTAATTGCTGTTGGTTTCTTTCCTTTTAATGGCATTTTGCCTCCTTATGTTTTTCAACGCGTCCAGTTCCGTCACAGTCTTCGCATTCAACAAACTCCTGTGCCCTGCTCATAATCCCAGTAGTAATCCAGCGCATTCCAAGGCCATTACATACTGGGCACACAATTTGTTTTTTCATTTTTTCTTCTCTTTTAGTTTATGAAGCAAGAACATTGCGGTAGCTTCTCTTGGTGAATGCTTACCGTTAACCCATCGCCAGACTTCAACATCCGTTTTGTCTAGCAGCTCGGCGACTTGTACATACGAGTAGCCTTTGTCGATCAGCTTGGTGATTACTTTTAAAAACTTCTCAACATGATTCATTAGATAGTTCCTTTAAGAATGGCAGAGAAAACGTGATACACAATAAAGCCGCCGAATATCACCAACAATAAAGCTGATAGCCAATAGTCAGCATTAGCAGACGGTTTACTAAACTTTTCTAAGGGAACAAAATGGTTACCAAGACGCACTATGTGAGAGCCTTTGTAAGTATGTTTTAGTTTCATGTTAGTTTTCCTATATAAATTAGATCAAAGTTAAACGAATGGATTCAGATTCTACCATTCTGTCTGTGTTTGTGGGAAAGCTATTATTTGTGCATTCATGGTTTGCCTCCATTTATGTGCTGCGTTGTTGATTCCCCCGTTATAAACTATGCTTATCAAATGTCAATAAGAATATTTAATTATTTTACGCAATGTTTGTCTAAATTATAAATAAGGTCTGTATGAAAGATCTTTTTATCAATCTTTTCAGTAGGATAGGTTCCAAGTAATAGAGTTCCTGATATGGCCTCATAAAGAGGGATAAGCAGTTCTGGAGTGCCATCTGGGGCTTTGGGAATACATGGGCATCGGTTGGCATTCTGAAAGGAAGTGCTCCAATGAACTTCCCACCCAGAATCGTTACAAATTGAACATTTCATCTTGCAAATAAACTAAACTTGTTTATTGTCTTGTACAAGAAGTAAAGGGTCTTTCTTGGGGGAAGATCTATAGCTAGGGCGAACTCTAATTTTAATAAGCTGTACTAGCCTTTAATAATCACTCCTACCCTAGCAGGAGCAACTCCCCCAAGAGTACTGATTATTAAAGGCTTTTTATTTTGAAAGGGGATTATTAAAGAGATCTTAGGGGCAACCTCTTAAAACGCTTCTATGCTTGGAAGGTCGGTAACACCGGCAGACAGTGAAGTAGAGAAGAACGCTAAGGCCTGTCGTTTTCTCCCGAAAGGGACTTTTCCACAGGATCTAAGCTAAGTCACAATAGCTTATTTGAAGCAGAGACAATGGGTGAGAATCCCATCCGAGTATTCAGAAGAGGGGGACTGCAGGTAGTTACTACCCCCGATCGGCTCCAGGTACGGTCCTGGGTTAACAAAAAACATCTCTGAGCATTCTTGAAGCCGCTTCCTCTCTCACTATAAAGTGACCCCATGCTTGTTTTAATTCTTTTTTTTAAAGCCCGCTCATAAAAAAAGAAACCATACCGCTCTCGGTATAGCGAAAAGCGAACTATACTCAAACCCTGTGGATAACCTGTGGATAACTCTTTAACTAAATAAAAGACTTGAGTTTATCTAACAATTGGCCTAATTTTAATGGCATATGGCAAGAGGAAAAGCTGTTAATATTCAAGAGTATTTAACGAACATTGAACCCTTTCTAAAAGAAGGGTGCTCTCTGAATGAAGCCTGTCTTCATGGGCATATCCCCTACACTACTGTCAAAGATTACTATGACAAAGATGAGACTGTTCGTAATAAAATAGAGTGTTGGCGGAACGAACCCATCTTAAAGGCCCTAGAATCGGTCAATAGAGGGATACTAACCAATCCAGACCTTGCACTGAAGTATTTAGAGCGGAAGAAGAAGGATGAGTTCTCTCTAAGACAAGAGGTAACGGGCAAGGATGGCGAAGCGATTGGGCCTATTGTTTACATGCCAAAGGAAGACAAGTGATGACTATTGCTCTTTGCATAGCCTTGGCTTTCGTGTTAGGCATCTTCCTAGGAGACTAGAACCTATGAAACCAAACGTTAAGTATGGCAATACCCCAGAGTACGCTAAGAAGAAAATCAACGCCGCGCTCGAGCAGAAGACCCTTAGCCCCGACCCAAACAAATACACCCAGAAGCTTACGCTGAAGAATCCCGGATTTGGTGACGGCACAAGCCCTGCGCCTAAAGCAACATACAAGAAACCTTAAGAGCCTAATCCGTCGGGGGATAATTGAAAAAAGAATGGCGGCCTCATGCGGGTCCTCAAGAGTTTGCTCTTCGTACTGCGGCGTATGAGATACTATACGGAGGAGCCAGAGGGGGTGGCAAGTCTGATGCTGGAATGGTCTGGCTTCTTAAGTGCATAGACAATCCGCGCTACAGGGCCCTTGTTATTCGTAGAAATGCAGAAGATCTTAAAGACTGGCTCGACCGAGCCCGTATCATGTACGCTCAATACAAGCCTGAAATCACCGGAAAGCCCGGAGAGATAGCATTTCCTTCTGGTGCCAAGATTATTCTTGGGCATCTCAAAGACGAAAACGCTTATGAGAAGTACCTTGGCCATGAGTACCAGCGCATGCTGGTGGAAGAGCTGACTCTTATTCCTGAAGAGTTATCATACTTAAAGCTCATTTCCTCTTGTCGATCGACTGTTGAAGGCATTGATGCCAGAATATTTTGTACCACTAACCCAGGCGGCTCTGGTCATGGTTGGGTAAAGAAACGATTTGTTGATCCGGCCCCTTACATGACCAAATTCCACGATAGCCTTTCTGGTCGTAGCCGCATCTATATCCCAGCTAAAGTAACCGATAACCCCACTCTAATGGCATTAGACCCTAACTATAAGCCATTTCTAGATGGCTTGCCGGAGCAGCTTAGAAGGGCTTGGCGTGATGGTGACTGGGATGTGTTTATCGGAATGTACTTCACCGAGTTCGAGCGGGGTATTCATACCTATGATCCAAAATCATTTATAATCCCTCCACAATGGCCAAGGTTTCGTTCTGTTGACTGGGGATACAATGACCCTATGGCCTGCCTTTGGCACGCTGTGGGCCCTGACAAGCGCATTTACACCTACCGAGAATATTACCACTCAGGCAAGTTAGACTCCGTTGCCGCTAAAGAAATTGTTGAGCTGTCTAAGGGTGAAATCATTCAGTACACTGTTGGGGATCCAAACTCTTTTCCCATTACTTTGCAGACTAAAAACAAAGCGGGCCAAGTTGTGGGAAAGAAGCGTTTTGAGATCTGGGCAGAAGAGGGATTGCCTGTAATTATGGGTGATGATAAAAGGCTTCAAGGTTGGGCTCTTATGCGTGAGTACATGGCTCCAAGAGACACTGGGTACGGAAAAGAGCCCATGTGGAAGATAAGCAGCCGATGCGTGAATCTGATAAGCGAGCTGACTACAGCGGTTCACGACAAGCGCAAAGTTGAAGACATAGACTCGGGATGTAACGACCATTTGCTCGATTCTGCACGATATATGCTTATGAGTCGGCCAAGGCCTTTTAAAGAGAAGAACAATTACAGATCAGACTTAGAGGCTGCCTTTGCTCAGTCGGAGCGTGAGCAAAGCAGTGTTTCACAAAGAATAGGTGATTTATAGCGGGGGCCCTAAGCCTCCCGGCCCGACACCGGGGGGCACGCTATTTCATGGAGGTTACTATGCAGCATTGGGAAGGCGGATGTCTAAATTGTGGAGAAGTGAGACATAACTATCCAAAAGTTAGGCACGATCTATTTTTAGTTGATGTAACAGGCCATAAGTGCAAAGTGGGCTTATGTAAGAATTGCTTTGCCACTAGAGGTTCTTTGGTGTTGGATGATCTAAAAGCAAAGCTTTTGGCTTCTGAAAAAGACTTTATGGCCAGAACAGACAAAGAAGAATTGAATTTGGTAGAGAAAGTGGAAGGCTTTACCTTCGTTTCTATGGAGCCATCTACTTTTAATCCAGAAGTGCTTTAAATTGCTTTGACAATTAAAATTTATTATCTAGAATAGGTTTCGTCGGAGAAAGTGCGCCTTGTCGGGGGCATGAGTCTTCCAATAGCAAACTTAGTAGAAAAACTTGAAATTTGGAAAGCTCGTCTTGCCCTTGCAAAAAAGGATCGCAAGAAGATGCTTGACCAAGGTGAAAAGAATGTGCGTCGCTATGAAGGCCACATTCTTGATGCTATTGGTTATAAAGAATCTGTTTCGGTAAACTTAGTTTACGTTGACATGAAGCAGACCGTTCCTGAGCTTTATTCAAAAAATCCATACATTTATTTCTCCCCAGAAGAGCCTTCAGCAGAAGCTGAGTGCGATATATTTGAGCTTGCGGTCAATAATAAGTGGAATGACATGGGGATGAAAGAAAAGGGCCGAGAGCTGGTGAAGTCTACCAAGCTATTCGGCGTTTGTGCTTTCAAAACATATTACGTTTTAAATGATCCTGATGCTGTAAATGAGGATGAAGATCCGTTTGCAGAAAAGAAGAATGATGACATTTTCACTGAACGAGTTCCGCTTAAGAACTTATTAAAATCCCCAGATCATACTTGGAAAGACTCTCCTTGGATTGCGCATGAAGTATGCGAAAAGGTGGATACTATTGCCAAGAAGTTCAATATTAAAGATCGCAAAGACATTACAGTTGAGAGCTCTACAAAGAACTCTGGCTCTCAGAAATGGGATGCTTATGTGATGAGTGATTTTCAATATGGAACTTACTACGAGATCGAAGACCGCGAGAACGGCGAGATCATTGTCATTGTAGAGGGATTGAACAAGTTTGCCAAGAATCCTAAAAAGAAAACTTATCCTTACCGTACAATGTACGACTTTTTGACTTATAACGATATTCCAGATCGTCCAAACGTTCTTAGTGATTATTATTTTTGGCAAGACCAGCTATTAGAGGTGGCTAAGTTCAGAACCATGTTCATGAACCACGCTCGCAAAGGTTCTAGCAAATACAAAATTACAACCGCTAATCCTTTAACGGAAAAGCAAAGAACCCAATTAAGAAGCTCTGAAGAGTCTTCTTTTGTAGAGCTTAGCCCCGATCAAGATATTCAACCGATGCTTTCTGCTCCTGTTGATCCTTCAATTATTCAGGCTGAAGCAGTTGCTCGTGCCGACATTCAGCTAATCAGCAAATCATCACCAGTTCAAATGGTTGGGCAAGACAAAACAGCGACCGAAGTTAAGGCGGTTGAATTTGCTCGCAAAGAAATAACCAGTGAGTCTTTGGAAAGATTGGAAGAGGTTCTTGCATCTGTAGCTCAAAAGCATGTTTTGCTTATGCAAAAAGAATACCAGGCTTCTAGATTAGTTAAGCTCACGGATATGCCCGAAGCACTGTTTTTGAACATGAAAGATAAGCACAAAGACCTGCTGCAGGGAGATGCTAAACATCCATTTTTAAAACTTAACGGCTCAATGCTTAAAAAGAAAGTTCGGGCAAAAGTTCGCGCCGGCTCTACAACTCCTGACACTCAAGAGTCTAGAATTAGTAAGCTGAGAGCATTCACCCAGTTTGTGTCAGCATCTCCTACTTTAGCTGGCCAGGTAGATACTCAAGAGCTTGTTAAAGAGGCTGTAGAGGCATTTGGTCTGGAGAATGACAATCTTCTGATTAAGAAGGATAATCCAGCAGAAGAGAACGCTCTTTTAAACCGTGGTGTTTATCTTGCTCCTAAGATTACTGAAGACCATGAAAAACATTTGGAAGTGCATAAAAAAGATCCAAACATGACAGCGGAGAAACAGCTGCATATGCTTGGTCACGAGCTTTTCAAAAAACAAATCGAACAGAATAAACAGGGGGAGATTAAATCTTCTCAACTAAAAGCATTAGAACAGCCCATTACCGGCGGTTCTTTTAATGGCATGCAAAACCCTATTCAGGGTCAAATGCCACAGCAGGGAGCTTTACCGAATGGTTCGGTGGGGCCAGCAAACCAACCTGGGCCATTACCAGCCCAATAGGGAGGATTAAATGTCAGATCAAGGAACCTCAGCGGAACCCACAGGGACAACCGCACAAGGACAACCAGTATCAGGACAGGAAGTGCAAACAGGTGGCGGAGTACCGAACGATCCCAAGGCTATGCAGGCTGATTACAGCCGCAAGACGCAAGAATTGGCAGTCGAACGCAAACGCCTAGAAACTGAAAAGGCTGAAATTGCAAGAATGAGGCAGCAATATGCTCCTCAGCAGCAACAATATCAGCAGCCTCAACAGAACCAAACATACCAGCAAGGTGGTCAGAATATGACCCAGCAGCAGCTGGTAGAACAGTTTGGACATGAGGCAGCACAAGCGATCATTGCTGCAAGCCAACAGCCTTTTCAGCAAGTCCAACAAAATATGGCGAGCATTATCTACCATATCGCGGACAAAGAGGGTTCTCAGAAGTTTGGCGAAGATAAGTGGAGAGAGCACGATTATATTGACCCTTATGGCTACAAGCAGAACAAAGTTCTCGAATTGATGGCAAAGGGATTGAATATTGATCAAGCTTGGAACGCGTTAAATCCTGTTGATGTTTCGCAAATCAGACAGTCCGCTGTCGACGAATTTGTGAATCAAAGACGGACAACGGCAGACAACCAGCCCGCTTCCCAAAGTAATGCTAACCCTTCCAGCGGTGGAAGTGGACATGCTCGTTCAGTCGCAGAAGCTGTCAATATGGCTATGTCTACCGACAAATAGCTAAAAGGACAGCCACACCTGCGCTTGATACGAGGTGAAAAATGGGTGCGAATCCAAATTTTGACCAAATTGCGTCAACAACGCTGGCTCACTACCAGAAGCAATTTGGCGATAACATCAGCAAGCAGATTCCGTTTCTGTATCTGATGGAAAATAAAGGTGGAGTAAAAATTACCGGTGGCGAAAAGATTGTACGCCCTTTGATTACTGCTGAAAACAGCACCGTGTCTTCTTACAGCGGATCTGACATTATCAGCACAGCGAATCAAGATGCTGCATTCTCTGCTGCCGAATATAACTGGAAACAGGTTGCTGGTACTGTAGTTAATACTGGAATCGAACGTGCTCAAAACATGGGACCTGAAAAGGTTCTTGATTTGATGCAGGGCAAGATTGATCAGCTTGAAATCAGCATGCGTAATGGTATTTCTAGCATGTTGTTCAGCGATGGCACTGGTAACTCTGGCAAGAACATTCTTGGCTTGGAAGCATTGGTTGATACCGATCCTACAACCGGAACTCTTGGTGGAATTAACCGCGCAACAAACACCTTCTGGAGAAACAAAACCAATACATCTGTTGGTTCTTTCGCCACTGGTGGTTTGACAGCTATGGGAACAATGGTTCGCCAGTTGACCCGTGGAACCGATCGTCCTGACATCATTGTAACCAATCGCACCATCTTTGGTTACCTTGAGAATGTTGCCAATGGACGTGCTGAGTTCTTGAATCCTAAGCTTGCAGAGTTGGGCTTTGAGGCTTTGAAATTCCAAGGAATTGATGTTGTATATGATGAATATTGTCCTGATGACCGTATTTACATTATCAACTCGAAATACATGAAGTTCTATATGCACCAAGACTTCATGTACAAAATGACTAAATTTGTTGAACCCGCCAACCAAGATATTTCTGTTGCTAAGTGCTTGTTCTACGGTCAGGTGACCACGAACCGTGCTGAGAGCGCAGGCGTATTGTCTGGCATTTCAGCCTAAGGAGACTATAGACCATGACTATTTCATCTACATTGATCAATAAGTTCAAGGGCTATGTTTCTGTAGGTTGGAACACAGCTCTAGACTCTAGCGATACTGAGGCCAAAGAGGTTCTTGGCTTGGTTCGTTATGATTTTCATCCAGTATTTGGTCTTCGCGGATTTAAGTATGTTCGCTTTGATCAGTCTGGTGGAAACACTGCTGGCGAATTGGTGGCTCAGGTTGCCAACGTTGCAATCAGCAACATTACTGCAGGAACCACTACTAGCATTACTACTTCTGGTTTGACTGCTGACATTCATGTTGGCGGCTTGCTTGTTTGTACTGATGATGCTGGTGGAGCTGGTGCAGCACCTGAAGGTGAAGCTGGCGTAATTGTGGCTAACACAGCTACAGTAGTCCAGATTGATCCTGACAGTCCTTTTTCTGCTGCTCCTGCTTCTAACGATGACTTTGTAATCGTGAAGCCTTGGGCAACTGGGGATGCTGTTGCAGGTGATGTTGCAGTAAACGTTCAGGGTGTTGCTATGGCCGATCAGGCTCAATATGATTACGGCTGGGTTCAGTTCCTTGGACTGCATCCTAAAGTAAGTTGTATTGCAGCTGGTACAGCTCTAACAACTGCCAAGTCGCTCATTATGGCAAACGGTGGACTTGTTACCAATGGTAACAGCTCTGCTGCTGAATTGCGTGTTGGTTACTTGGAAGCTGCTGTTGCGAGTGATCAAGTAGCTCGTTATGCGCTTGTGAATTTGTTTTGCGGTGAAGCGTTCAAATTGGGTGCTTCCGCTTAATAGATTTAGGATTGCCCCTGTTAATCAGGGGCTTTCTTAACCCGATTAAAGGAGAAAACAATATGGCAAAGCTAGATTTTATCAAAGGAACAACTACTGATGAGGGTGGGCGCCCTCCACATAAGATGGATTTTTATCGTCATACTCCCGATGCTCCATCGCTTCCAAGCCCTGAGAAACAGGCTGAAGTACTAGCCAAAATGGAGCTTGATAATAAAAAGCTAAAAGAAGAGCTTCAAGAGGAAAAGAAAGAAGTAGAATTAGAAGATGAGGTAGATGGCGTTGTTTTGGATTTGCCGACTAAAAAGCGTGGAAGACCGTTCAAGAAAAAGGATTAGACTAAATGAATGTCGCTGAAATGCTAAAGAACGTGAAGGCTGAGTGCCACCCTGTGACGAATATTGATTCGATCATTATTCGCTGGCTTGATCGTGGCCAAAAGGTAATGGCTAGCAAGAAGAACTTTAGCTGGCTGAGAAAAACAGGATTTAGTTTAGCTACAGTAGCCAATCAAGAGCTTTATGCTTTCAGTTATTTGGTAGATAATTCTAAGCAGATTGTTGTCTACAATACCGATTCCCCTCAATATGTGAACCGCATTGATGAAATGTGGTATCGTATTTACAATCCTGGCCCTAATTCTACAGGAACGCCATTTGTAATGCGATTTGTAGATTTTTGGCCTGTTCAGAACCAGCCTACGAGCTCTTCTGTTTTGACTTTAGTGTCTAGTTCTGTTGCTGACTCTACTCAAACTGTTAGAATCCAAGGTTTAGACAGTAACGATATGACTGTTAATGACACTGTTACTTTAACTGGCACTACTCCAGTTGCAAGCACACAGTCGTTTAAAACAGTTCTAAGCCTATCTAAATCGGCAACGACTACTGGGGTTGTAACTATTACCAGTAATAGTGGGGGCGTAACTAACGTTCGCATTCCTGCTGGAGAGAAGACTCTTCAGCATCCGGTATTCCGTTTGTTCTCTATTCCTGACGGTGTTTATACGCTGTACTATGATTTTTATTTAAAGCTGCCGACACTCAATATTTCCACAGATATTTCTTTAGTTCCTGAGCAATACCACGACGCTATCGAGCTTTATGCTAAGTATAATTGTTACAAGCACCTAAACAATCAGAGCATGTTTCAAGCTGTGAAGGCTGAGTTTGATATGCGTTGCGCTGAGATTATTAAGGATGACACTCCTCAATCTGGGATTTGGATGAGGGATGATGTTCTATGGCCTGACGATGTATTGTTTGGGCCATTTTTACCTGGGAACTATCCTAGAGGAACATAATGGGACAGGAAAGTTACGTTAATCAGGTTAAGTTCAAGAATTTTCTTGGTTTAAATACCAAGATGGCTCCGACTGACATTGATTATCGTGAGTGTACTGGAGTTCAGAACGTTGTTTCTGTTCAAGGTGGCCTAATTCAGCGTTTAGGGTCTACCTTTGAATCTGCAAATACTTTTAAAGATAAAACAGACACCACAGCAAAGCCAATTACCGGTCTTTTTACCGGATTTTTATCTGGAACACAGGAATATGTTGGAACTGGTGGAGATGCTTTCAAAGAGTTCACTGGCGGCAGCTGGGTTGATCGTACTGGGGCTGTAACGATAACGGACAGCCCTAACAACTTAACTAAGAGTGTAGTTTTCTTTGATGGATCGGCTAATGATATTATCATTACAGCTTTTGAGTCTGGGGACGCTCCAATCAAGTGGACTGGCTCTGGTAATGCTGCTGCACTTGCAAGCCCGCCTGGAAACTTCAAATATCCAGTAGTTCACAAAAATAAGCTTTGGGTTGTTATAGACGATATTGTTTATTTCTCCGCTCTTTTAAATGGGGAGTCATGGGACACAACAAACGACATTGCTAGATTTCAAGGCAATGGTGAGAACATAACTGGCATTGCAAGTTATCGTGATTACCTTGT
>Ga0172380_10002063_pt1 | contig 32659 bp, 26 predicted proteins | sample Leawe162metaG_FD_119747 | JGI IMG/M metagenome (GOLD analysis project Ga0172380, IMG submission 119747) | Leachate microbial communities from a municipal landfill in Southern Ontario, Canada - Leachate well 162 metaG | ecosystem: Engineered > Solid waste > Landfill > Unclassified | place... | reverse complement strand
CCAAAACCACCCGGACCACCCAAATACCAAAAACTGCTACCTTTTTTCAAGGGTTTAGGGGCCGGAAAAACTCGTGAAACTAAATAATCAAAGATAAAACCACACACCGCCAAAACCGGTGTTAAAATAAAAACCAAAGAAGAAAAGAATATTACAGAAACCACTAAACCAATAACCGCCCCCAGAGCACCACCCTCCCACCAACTTTTACTTTTTGCCAAATAACGATATAAAGCCGACAAAAGATAAAGAGCTATAATCATGGTCCAGACAATACTATCAAAACTCCAATTACCCAAACCACTCCCCGCCCTGGTGTCAGCACTATATTCACCTTGCGTGGCTAATATAATTTGATTAGTGGCCGCGTCTATACCGTCATAATAATTATTAGCTTGAAAAGCGGGTCGTAAAGTCTTAGTAATAATCTGATTGGCGGTAGCATCCGGTAAAGCCCCCTCCAGACCATAACCGGTTTCAATCCGCATTTTCTTATCATTAATAGCAATTAACAATAAGACTCCATTGTCTTGCTCCGCCTGACCTATTTCCCAATCTGCAAAAAGTTTATTAGCGTAATTTTCAATACTGTCTCCCTCTAAACTACTAATAATAACTACCGCTACTTCATTGGTGGAACTAGCGGTAAATTGTGTTAATTTATTTTCTAAACTACTTTTCTGTTCAGAGCTTAGAACACCAGCATAATCATTAACAAAACCGACCGGTTGCCCCGGGTTATTATAAGCCCGGGCGGGCAAACCGGCCGTAAATAAGGCCAAAAATACAATTAAAACAAGCCGACGTAGCATCTTTCTTTAATTAATATTCAAATCAACGCTAGGGGCATTTTCTACTCCGGCGGCAACTTCAAAATAACTTTTTTCTGTGTAGCCAAAGATGCCAGCTACCATATTCATAGGAATACGCTTAATCATCACATTATAAGATTTAACTTCATCATTGAAACGACTGCGCTCAACACTAATACGATTTTCCGTTCCTTCCAGTTGAGCCATTAAAGTTTGCACGGTATCTATAGATTTAAGCTCAGGATAATTTTCCATAATTGCTAATAAACGACCCAAGCCACTTTCTACTTGTGTCGCGGCCGCCGCTTTTTCGCTAACGGTCTGAGCACCAGTATAATTAGAACGCGCTGCGGCTAACTCTTCAAATATCGTTTGTTCCTGACTCATCGCCCCTTTCACGGCGTTCACTAAATTAGGAATCAAATCAAAACGTCTTTGATACTGTGTTTCCACTTGCGCCCATTTATTATCAACTGATTCACTGACTGTGACTAAGCTGTTATAAGAGCTTAAAAACCACAAAGCAAGCAAAACTAAAACCCCAACTATGATCCAAATTGTTTTTTTCATAAAAATAATTTTAATATTTAATATTTATTTTCTCAGTTATTATAACACAAAACTGGCTATAAAAGCCAGTCTTATAATGGTCGGTTAATTGCGAGAAAAAAATATTAACGTTTTGCTCTAGTTCTTTCATTTTCCGTTAATAACTGCTTACGTAAACGAATATTCTGAGGAGTAATTTCCAAGTATTCATCTTCATTCATAATACTTAAAGCTCTCTCCAAAGTTAATTCTAAAGGTGGGGTTAAAATAATAGCCTCATCCGTACCGGAAGCGCGCACGTTAGATAATTGCTTACCCTTAATCGGATTGACAACTAAATCATTACCTTTAGCGGAATTACCAATAACCATACCTTCATAGACTGTGGTATTAGGGGAAATATAAAGTTCACCTCTATCCTGCAAATTCCATAACGAGAAAGCCAAAGCCTTACCGGTTACCATAGACACCATAGAGCCTAATTGATTTTTCTCAATTTCTCCCGCGTAGTCCTTAAAGCCCAAAAAATGAGCACAAAGAATTCCTTCGCCGCGAGTATCTACCACGAATTCATTACGATAACCAAGTAAACCGCGAGTCGGGATTTCAAACAGTAGACGAGATTGGCCGTTATGAGTTTTTAAGTCAGTCATTCTCCCTTTACGTTTGGAAATTTTTTCAATAATAATACCAGCCATAGCCTCGGGGATATCAACGGTAATTTCTTCAAAAGGTTCTAGCTTTTTACCATTTTCCTCTTTAATGATGGCCTGTGGCTGGGAAACTTGCAGTTCATAATTTTCTCGACGCAAATTTTCCAAAAGAATGGCAATATGAAGTTCGCCCCGACCATAAACTCTATAGAAGTTCATATCAGAAAAATCTATTTTTAGTCCGACGTTAACCTCCAATTCTTTTTCCAAGCGCTCTTTTATCTGACGATTAGTAACAAATTTTCCTTCTCTTCCGGCAAAGGGAGAATTGTTAACCAAAAATCCCAAAGAAATAGTCGGTTCATCTATTTTAATAGCCGGTAAAGGTTCCTGCTCAACAGCCGCGGCAATAGTTTCTCCAATATAAATATCAGGCAGACCAGCCACCATCACAATATCCCCTGCCACCGCTTCTGTTACTTCCTTACGAGATACTCCGGAAAAAGTAAAAAGTTTATTAGTTTTACCGGGACGATTTTCACCATTTAAATTTTCAATAAAAATATTTTGACCAGACTTAATTTTTCCTTCGTAAACCCGACAAATAGCTAAACGACCCAAGAAATTATCATAAGCGAGATTAAAGGGCTGAGCTAACAACTGTTTACTTTCTAACTCCGGGCTGGAGGCCACGGCGACATGTTCTAAAATTAAATCTAAAAGCGGATTAAGATTATCAGATTCATCCGTTAAATTCTTCTTAGCAATTCCCTGTTTAGAAATAGCATAAATAACAGGAAAATCAAGTTGTTCGTCACTAGCACCCAAATCTAAAAATAATTCATAAACCATTTCCCCCACTTCTTCTGGTCGAGCAGCCGGCTTATCAATTTTATTAATTACCACAATTGGCTTAAGTCCGAGTTCTAGAGATTTTTTTAAGACGAATTTGGTTTGTGGCATCGGCCCTTCTTGAGCGTCAACCAACAACAGTACGCAGTCAATGGAACGCAAAATACGCTCTACCTCAGAACTGAAATCGGCGTGACCGGGCGTATCCACAATATTAATTTTAGTATCACGATAAAAAACCGAGGTATTCTTAGAATAAATCGTAATGCCCCGCTCTTTTTCCAGGTCATTACTATCCATGCTAATATCACTATCAGTCATGCCAGTTTGACGCATTAAAGCATCGGTTAAAGTTGTTTTACCATGATCAACGTGAGCGATAATGGCGATATTCCGAATTTCCATAAGATAAAAATAAAGATAAAAATGAATCCGACAAAATGCCGGAAATAAAAAAATTACGTATCCGACGTAATTTTTCATTAAGTCTTTATTATATTAATCATTTTTTAAAAAATAGTCAAGGCGCTTGGGTAATGTGCACACACATCTGGCGGTTTTCCAGCCAGTATGCTCTATTTACCCTTCTTGCCTCGTAACTGTCCACAAGCGGCCCCAATATCAGAACCGAAGCTTAAACGCACAGTCGCCGCCACCCCGTTATCATCCAAAACTTGTTTAAAATCATTTATCCGCTCTCTATCTGAAGACTGAAATTTACCACCGGCTTCATTATAAGGAATAAGATTAACTAGATATAAAGGCTGGGACATTAAATTTGCCAGTTCATAAGCATCTTCCTCGCTGTCATTCACACCTTTAATCATTAAATATTCAAACATCACACGACGACCAGTTTTGCTAATGTAATTATCAACCGCTTTAAAAATATCTTTCAGGCTATATTTTTTAGCCACCGGCATAATTTGACGACGCTTATCGTCAGTCGTGGCATGTAAGGAAATAGCTAAATTAATTTGTATCTTCTCACCCGCTAAACGCTTGATACCCTCGGTAATACCAGCCGTAGAAACCGACATGCGTCGTGCCCCAATATTCAAGGTTTCCGGATTATTTAAAAATTTAACCGTCTTAATAAATTCTACATAATTTAAAAAAGGTTCACCCATACCCATGAAAACAATGTTATCTATTTTTTCTGTCTTATCAATCAGACCCTTAGCTTCCGACTTTAAATAACGCGCCCAAAAAAGTACTTGCATCACTATTTCTTCCGCTTTTAAATTACGACGAAAACCGGCTTGTCCAGTAGCACAAAATGAACAACGCAGAGGACAACCCGCCTGAGAAGAAATACAAACAGTATTACGTCCTATTTTTTCAGCAGTAGCTTGAGCTGAAGTAGTAGCTTTACCTTTTTGACGAATCAAAACAGTCTCAATTTCTTGGCCATCATCTAAAATTATAATAGCTTTATCGCTAGCATTCCCCGAGGAACTTTGCAAAATTTCCGCATCAATTTCCAGGGGACATTCTTTCTGCAATTTATCCCGTAAAGTTTTAGGCAAACTAGAAGCTTCTTCCCAATCAGAAATATAGTCCTGCCAAAGAAATTTATTGACCTGGGCATAACGATATTTTGGTTCAGTTGCCAAGATTTCTGATAAATTAGATAAATTCATATTATTTCTTTTTTAAGACTATCTTAATTATTTCCGCTCGAGCTGAGGTGCGCATCGGCGGCCCCCAAGTGCCGGCGCCACCATTCACAATTAAATTAAAATCTCCTTCCTGAAAAAATCCGTAACCATAACCATGGTGCGCCCACTTAGTCAAAAAGTTATAGGGGAACATTTGCCCGTCATGAGTATGGCCGGATAATTGGAGATCAATCCCCACCTTTTTAGCAAGCGGGATATTATGCGGAGCGTGAAAAAGCAGAATGCTAGCCCGGCCAGCGCTATAACCGGCTTGTTTTAAAATTGCTTCTTCTAAATCAAAATCATTATCAAAAGAATAATTAATACCAATAATTTGTAAATTATCAACCACGACCATCTTATTATCTAAAATTGTTACCGGATTATCCGCCAATAATTCTTTAACTCGGTTAAAACCAAGATATAAGTCATGATTACCGTAACTATAGTATATACCGCGTGGCGCTATAAGTTGTTTAAAAGGATGGTTCAACCAAGAAAACTCGGCTTCCATCCCATCAAATAAATCACCGGTAATAAAAACCGCCTCCGGTTTTAAAGCATTAGCCTGATTAATCAAACGAGAAAAAAACTTTTGCCGATAAACAGCTCCCAAATGAACATCGGAAATTTGTACCACGACTTTGTCCCACCAGGCTTCCGGCAAATCTTTAATGAATACTTCGTGCTCACGCACTGTCGGTACTAAAGCGTTATAGAGTCCGAAGGCCGATAAAGCGATGGTGCCTCCAAAAAATATAATATTTAATAACCAAGGCGCCGAATAAAAATTGAAGTATGGACCGACAACTTTAATAACAATTACAACAAAAATAGATAAACAAAGATTGGCAAACAAGCCCAACCAAAAAATAGAAATAACATAATACGAGCGGAGCAACCAATTATCACGTCTATGAATAAAATATGAAGAGGCAAAAATACTAAAAAAAAGTACAGCCATTACAATCCCCAGCGCTAATTGGCCACCGGCGGAAGTAATGTAAAAAAATCTTAAACTGACATACCATAGTAAGGCATGCCCGAATAAAAAACTAAGCAGAATAAAGGCGAATGAGATAAGTTGCATCATATAAAACCGGGACTTAAAAAAACAATTAACTGATTAAATCTGACTTATAAATATAATTTTCGGAACGATTCATCACTTTCCGTAAAATTTTCACCGCCACCACCGGATAATCACCGACCGCCGTTTCGTCCGAAAGCATAACCATATCGGCCCCATCAAACACGGCATTAGAAATATCCGACACCTCGGCTCGCGTCGGATGAGGATTTTTAATCATAGAGGTCATGACCTGGGTAGCAATAATCGCCGGTTTACCCTGCCAATGGGCATGACGAACTAAATTTTTCTGAATAATCGGCAAATCTTCAATCGGCACTTCAATGCCCAAGTCGCCACGCGCTACCATAATAACGTCAGAGGCCTCAATAATCTTATCAATATTTTTTAAAGCTAAAGCTCTTTCTATTTTAGAAACTATTTTAACCTTACTCTTCGCTCCCAATAAATTACGCAAACGGATAACATCATTATCATTCTGCACAAACGATAAGGCCACATAATCCATTCCCTCACGTAAACCGAATTTCACATCCTTAATATCTTTAGGGGTTAAACCGCCTTTCTTAATATGCGTATAAGGGACATTAATTCCTTTGCGGGATAATAAACGCCCGCCAATCACAACCTGAGCAGTAATAATTTTATTTTTTACTTCTTTAACTAAAAGTTCTATCATCCCGTTACTAAAAAATAAGGGGTGATTCTTTTCAATATCTAAATATAAATTTACGTTATCAATGGGAATAATGCCACCAGGCTGATAAGCTTTACGAGAATAAGAAAACTGATATACTTCTTTCTCCTTAAAAAGTAGCCCCTCCATCGGCAAAACTCCAACGCGAATACGCGGTCCTTGCAAATCTAACATCAAGGCAACGTGTCGTTCACTATGACGATTAAAACGCTTAATAACTGCTCTTATTTTTTTATACTGATCATAAGTAGCATGAGAGAAATTCACTCTCACAATATCCACTCCTGCCTCTAAAATAGCAAGTAATTGTTCCGGCGCCTCCGTTTTCGGCCCTATTGTGGCAATAATCTTAGTTGTCATAAGTAAATAAATTCAAAATTATTTATTAATTATAAAGGAAAAACTGGCTTTAGACAAGATGTCGGGAAAAATAAGCTCAAACACTGATATTGACGTATAACGAAATTTATGAGACGATTAATTTAACCTAACAAATTAATTAATAGTTCATTTCACATTATGTCCATAAACCTACAGGAGGAAATATGGAAAAATACATTTATATAGTTATCCATGGTGAAGTTCAGGCACTAAAGATGAATCCTATATTAAGCCAAAATGGAATCATGAATCTAGAAGCAATGCCAAAAACACTACTGCCCGAAATTCCCTCAGCCGTAATAGCAGGGGTTGGTACGCGTTATGATGAGACAGCGGAATTACTTGATCTTAACATCACGGCCAATAGCATATTATGTGGTTCTCCTGCATATTATGAGAAGCCTTTTTTTGTCCACCTAGAAAATGGACGAATATCCTACGAAGAAAAGACAATGATTATTCCAGATACTTATTCATTCCTTCAGGCCTTACAGAGCAATACAGTCTTAATAGTGGATAAAATATTCTTATTAGGCATAAAAGAATGGAAAGAATCTGACAGTCGGGATGGCGAGGTCTATAAGATTACTTTAGAAGCGGATCAAATGCTCTCATCATTTTTTGAAGCCCGCAACAAAACTTCATTGCTTTACGAGATTTCAGATATAGATTTAATTTTTAGCCCTAAGCAAATAAAATCCCCGTGGTAAGCCCCTCACTAGCTGTTTTCTCACAAAGAAAACAGCTTTTTTAATTCTATTTTTTAGCACCGCGCAAACTAGCCAGCAATTTCTGATAAAATTCCAAATTATTTAAACTGGCTAATTTATGACCCAGCGGTTCCCTCATCCGAAACAGATGATGTAAATAGGCGCGTGAATGTTTTTTTAACTCCGCCAGGCGACTTCCCTTATTAATAGCCGAAAAATCTCGAGCAAAACGAGAATTATTAATATTAACATGGCTATAATTTAATTTTTGACCGCTGATTAAGGATTTGTCAGAAATAAATAATTTGCCGTGTCGTCCTTCGCGAGTCGGGATAACACAATCAAACATATCCCAACCCATTTGCGCACAACGGAAAATATCTTCCGGTGTGCCAATACCTAAAGCAAAACGTAAAGCATTAACAGGGATAAAATTAGCGGTGCGGCTTAGAGCCTCTTCTAAAAAATTACCATCCTTATCTACCGGTCGCGCACCGAAACCGTAACCGTCAAAACCAATAACAACTAATTCTTTAGTGCAGCGCTCGCGTAAATCTATTTCCGCCCCACCTTGAATAACTGCAAATAAAAGCGGCCGCCGAACACCAGACAACTTTCTTTTTTTTATTTGTTTATTATATTCTTGCTTACAGCGCTTAGCCCAAGCAATAGTTCTATCTACCGCTTTTTCCAAATCAGGTCGAGAAAAATCGTTCGGTGGGCAATCATCCAAACAAACCATCATATCCACGCCTAAATCAAACTGGATCTGAATAGATTTTTCCGGACTTAATTCGTGACGAGAACCGTCCAAAGGTGATTTAAAAACAACCTTATCATCACTAATCTTCCCCATTTTTTTATTCTTGTGAATCAAGGAAAAAACCTGAAAACCACCGGAATCCGATAATAATGGCCCGGACCAATTCATAAACTTATGTATTCCGCCAGCACGCTTAATTGTAGCTAAACCAGGCTGTAAATATAAATGAAAAGTATTAACCACCAAAGCTTCAGTGCCAGTACGTATTACCGCCTCATTATCCGTTAACTTCACAAAACCCCTAGTAGCATCCGGCATAAAAAAAGGCGTAGCTAACGAACCGGACTTTATTTTTAATAGGCCCTGCCTAAGTCCCGCCTTGCTGGTTTTAATAACTTTAAACATAAATAATTTATCTGGATCACGCCAATATTTCTAAGCAACAATTTCTTACCGCACTACTCCCGAATTGCTTAAATTAGCAATGTCATCATCTTCCAATTTCGTAGTTTTAGAAGTGATTTTTTTAGTAATAGTCCCCTTCGTTTCCGTGTCTAGAGCGCTTACAGTAGAACCTGGTGATAATATGAGAATCTTATTGCGATCGTTATCAGTCGGCGTAATACTAATACCAAATTCAGCGTCAACCCGATAAACTGAAACCGGCAAACGACCGATTTCCCAAATGACCTGGCGACTAGCTTCATCGTAATATAAGCTGCCGACATTAGTCTGATTATTATTATTCCAAGATACATAGGACGGCAAAGTAAAGACCACGCGAGTCTCGCTTAACTCGTGTAAATTATTTTTTACGGTCCAATAAACTTTAAAGCTGGTCTGAGCACCAACTTCTGGTGGCAAGGGTCCGGAACCAACCGGAATATTATCGCTATTGAAATAACGAATTTCTTCCTGTAAAGACAGGTCACTGTTCAGGCGACTAGTAACGGTATTACTAATATTATCCTGATTTTTAGCGACTTGATTATTAATACCATATTGTCCGTAAGAAACAAGGTTTAAATCTTTAGCAATGTCGCCATCCTGAAAAGCGCGTAACTTTAAACTGAATTTAATCGCTCCTTCTGCCCCAGGCTTAATCTCTGCTAAAGCCGGCATCTCATCTTTCGTCCAAATAATACTATTTCCCTGTACGTCGCCTTTATTAGCATCCACTAAAGAATTCCAATCCAATAATTCCCCCTTCAGGACAGCCATAATTACTACATCTTTAAAAGTGTTAATACCATGGTTAGCGTAAGTTAGAGAATAATTTAATGATTGCCCGGAATTTAAATCACCGTCATTTTTAGAATCATTCAATAACATGGTTAAGTTCAAGTCACTATCCACCAACTCCGGCTTTAAGCTTTTTTCCCAAAAGATATAAGACTGTCCATCCTCAAGTTTCTTTTCTAAGCGCACTTTAATTTCTAAATTATCAGCTTTTTGTTTAACCCGATAAGTTAAAGGAATTTCTTGACGTCCCATTTCTTGACTCAAACCGCTCACCTGCCAACTAGCACCACCAGTTTTGGTAACTGTTAATTTTTTAGTGGAAGTGGCTGACTCATTAGTATCAGAGCCAGCAATATTTTTAGTAGAGTCAACTACGGCGGCGCTAGCATCGGCGGGCACGGAAAAACTAATATTAAAATCACCTAAGCGATTATCCTCAATATTATAGATAACTAGACTCATATCATTATCCTGGTTAACAAAGGCTGTCGCCGAATAATTCAAATCAACCTGAAAACCCGGACCACTTAAGATTGTGGAAGCGGATGATTCTTTTTTAAATTCGCTGGTTAAACCACCGGGCAAATAACTCAAGCGAGAAAAAATTACTGCCACTGAATCGGGCGGTGCAATCAAACGACCGGTAACAGTTAAGGTAGCACTGGCACCAGGGGCCATATCTGACAAATTCCAACCGTAATTACCGCTGGTGGCTGCTGGGGAGGCAGAACTGAAAATAAAGCTATCAGGATACTGTAGTTCTAAATGCACCTGAGATAAGGAATACTTAGTCGGATTATAATAAGTAATTTCATAAGAAAACTCTTCTCCCGCTAAAATTTTCTCTGGTGCCTTTACTTGAAGTTCTAAACCATTAACATTGTTAGTACCACTCCAGCCATACCAATATAATAAATATCCGGCCCCAACTATAATTAATAAGAAGAAAAGACCACGCAATAAACGGGCAAAGAAACCGAGACGCTTTTTAACATTCATTTTTTGAACATTAATTTTTTTACCGTTCTGACCGCTATAAATCTCCGCCAAATCAGAATCAAGTTCCTGCTCATGTACCTCCCTTTTTATAACTCGCTCAAAAACCGCCACCTCCTTCTCGCTCGGCACCGGTCTTTCTACGAATGAAGATAAACTAGAGTCAACAGCTCGACCGACGCGTAAGACCCTTTTTATTTTTTTTGTTGCAGACATATGTTTATATTAATGGCTTTGATTCTTTTGTACTAAAACTGACCAATAACGATCTCGTGATAATGAACTATTAATACTCCAACCCGTAGCGTCTCTCATATCTGCTGGGTAACGCCAAAATATCGTGTCCGTATCAGGTAGAATTAAACGACTAGAAAAATTATCGGCAGACGCGCCTGGTTGTTTTTGAACCAAGAGCGAATAAGGAAATAATTTCAGGGCCTTAGGGTTTAACCAAGCATTAAGACGTTTTAACCAATTATCCGAGACAGAGGAGTCAAAGAAATTAAAAGGCAAGCGATAAGTTATACTAACCGTTGCCGTCTCCCCTGGGTCTAGCATTAACCAATTAGCAAAAACCGTCTTATTATTTTCTTGATATATTTTAGTACCACTATTCATATCAATCTTAGCCGCATTTTCTGCAACTAGGCGCGGACTCAAGGACATACCGGTATCGGGACGATTTTGTAAATATTTAGCATCGGGAACGCGCCAACCGGAACTTGATAAAAGTTCACTGCCGGCCGGGACATAAACGCGCAACCAATCAACGTTACGAACTCCGGTTAAAACAGTGCCCTTAACACCAGAATGCCGACGCGTAATCTTGACAGTATTAATAATAGTGCCATCCGCCGCTACCTCACTTAAATGAGCCACGTCCTCTTGGATTAAACGATCAGTTTTCTGACCAGCGATATTAGTATTAACAACCAATAAATAATCCTTATCTGTATCAGCCACAACTCCGGCCCAATTACGATCACTAGCCGCCGACTGTAAAATCGGATCATTAAAATACATTAAAATCTGCTTACCCGCCAAATTATTATCAAGTAATTCAATTATGTTCACTAAATTATCCGGTGTTAATTTCTGTGGCAAAATTTCTAAAATTTTAACCAATAAATCGCCAATGATTTTCTTTGGTTTGTTGTCGGGATTAGTATCTAAATTTTGTTGCAAGGGCAAATCAGTTACCACCACAAGAGAACTAGTCGGTAAACCAGCCACTGCCACCGGATTTTCTACGGCTAAATTAGACTGCTCGGTAATCATCTGCACCGTTTGCCAAAAATTATCAGAATTAATGGTTAGACCATACTCCAAATTTAAATCAATCGGTCCGGTAATTTTTAATAAATCTTCAATAACGGTGGGAGTCACACTAATAACACCGTCTACGCTCGGACCGTCACTCTTACTATAAAACCACATTAAATTCTGAGCCGTAGTTGGCCAATCTGGCCACCAATTAGCATCCCAGAAATGCCAGAGCGTATTAACCAGCCACAAGGGTTCAGGGGCTGCGACGCGCACTTTTAGGCCTCCCTCCGTATCATAAGCGCCACCACCCGGAACTTCTAAATTACGTATTTTACCATCGCGTAAATCAATTAAAGCATAGCTGCCGAGAAAACCGCCACTCGCCCGTAATTCAGCATTATTTTGAAAAACCACCAAATAACGCTTATCCCCGCTTAAACCCAAAACTTCTTTTAATTTTTTCGCCGTTGCAACTAAACCTGATAGATTATCCGATAAAGCCGTGCTTTGGTTTTTTAAAGTTAAAAATTTAGCATGGTAAGCTTCCGGCAAATTAGTCAGGTTAATATCATCCAAACATTTTTTTAAAGATGTGGCGTCCGCACCCGCTTGCTGTCCATACAATAAAAAATTATCCAAAGAAGCCGAGAAATCTTCCTGATTACCATTAAACAGGCTATCAGCAGCCAGGACTAAATTACTTCCCAGAGAAGAAGCAAGTGTGCCGGCTTGCAAAAATTTCTTGCTTTCAGCCGCTAATTTGAACTTAGGATTGTCGGATAAAGTGGCTAAAGACAGAATAGAACTGTTTATTCTACTCAAATCCTCTTGCGCCGCCAAAAAATTAGCACCCGCCGCTTGAAATTCTGAATCGGCATTTTTAAAATTACGCTGCGAAGCCGAGTTAGCCGCTGTCAATAAATTATTAATTGCTAACTCCGAACGATTACTAATCTTATTAACAAATTCCGATAAATTACCTAACGGCCAATAAAGCGCTAACTGAAAAGGTAAAATAATAAATAATAAGATTAAAATAAAAGCCCAAACAGAAGATTTATAAAAATTATTTGTCCGAGAGTTGTTGATATGAGCAACCCGAGCGCTAAACAAATTTTCTTGACTGCGAACAAAACCGAGCCAAGGATGTTTAGGATGACACCGTGGTTTTATTTTCTTAGAAAAAAATCCTGAAAATTTGGGCCAACTAAATTTATTAACTTTTTTCTTAGATGGTCTTATTACTCCTTTAAAAATACCGGCCAACTTTTGAAAAAAATCTTTAACAATATCCAATATTTTAAACTCAAGCAATTTTAAATTTGGTTGCCACATTTTTTGTCGAGATTTAATATCTTTAACAATTACTTTTTCTTGCTTCCTCAAATCCACGACAAAATTAGAGAAACGCTCCCGTTCCGATTCCGCTAATCTAAATTTTTTATTGTTTATATTAAACATTTTTTTTCAAAATTTCTTTATACACTTGGAGTGTCTCATTGGCACATTGCCACCAATTATATTTTTTTACTTGCTCGCGTCCCTTAACGATTAAATCATCTCGTTGTTCTGGCTTATCTAAAACCAAACGAACTTTAGCAATCATGTCTCCCTGATCATCAGGATTAAAATATAAGGCAGCTGAACCTAATATTTCCGGCAAAGAAGCTCTATCAGAACTAACTACCGGACAAGATCTGGCCATAGCTTCTAAGGGCGGTAGACCAAAACCTTCATACAAAGAAGGGAAAATATACAGACTTGCTTCTGCATATAAAATTTCTAATTTCGCATCAGGCACATAGCCCGGAAAAATAACGACACAATTACGATTTCCTTGCTGCCAAAGGTTCAGAGCCGCCGCCGTTTGACGCAATCGTTCATAAAAATAATCCATTTTACCAACCATAACTAGATGTAATTCCGGCCGTTCTAAATGCAAAACACTAAACATTTTTAGTAAGGCCTCTAAATTCTTATGGGGATAAGCATTGCCGACATACAACAAAAACTGTCGCGGAATATTATATTGAGCCAAGATTTCTTCGCTATCTAATTTAGCCACAAATAAGGAGTCACGACCTTTAGCCAAATTAGCCGCTCCTTCATAAGTAACAACAATTTTATCTGGTGTAACGCCAAATTTTTTAATGATATCCGCTTTAGTAAACTCCGAGACTGTAATAACTTTTTGAGCCCTAAATAAAGCAATAAAAATCACTAGACGATAAGCAAAATTCTTTAAATAATAAAAAAGATGATTACGAGTCGTAGCGCGCACGGTCGGAAAATGAGTTAAAATTAAATCATGTACCGTTAAAACAAATTTAACCGGAGTAAAGAGCGGCACATTAAAATGAAGGAAATGAACTAAATCCAAATTAGCACGCCAGAGAACATAAGGCATAAAAATCTGCTCTGACCAAGAATACCAAGCACATGATAATTTAACTTTAGTGACTTGCGGGCTATCAATTATGAATTCATCAAAATTATCCGGGCTAAGGAAGATAACATAATGAAAAGGGGCACCTTGCTCCTCTCCAATAATCTTTATAATATTATCTACCACCTCTTGAGTATAACGACCCAAACCCTTACCGACTGGACCGTAGAAGCGGGCATCAATTCCAATTCGCATAATTTATATAAAAGGCAAATTAGCCGGCGGCGCACTTTGCGGGGTATCCAAATCCTCCGCAAATATTTCTTCCGGTCTTAATATTTCTTCTAGATTTTTCTTATGACTAACCTTATCCTCTGTCACGTCATCATTATTATTCTTCCCAAAAATATCCGATGACTGCTCAATATTAGCCTCGGCTAAAGGTAGAGCGGCCGGGGCATCGGCTTTACGTCCCGGCGCTTTTTGCATCATCGCCGCCTTAACGTTCGCTTCCACCGGGAAATGCCACATTGTTGCTAGTTCTTCTACATTATACAGACCAGGGCGACGACCGCGATCATCGGAACGTAATTTATAAGCTTGAAAAATTTTACGTTTTTTTGATTCAAGGCGTGGATTGGTAAAAAAGTATTGTGCTTTAGTCATGGTAAAGTCTAAATCTGGCTTCATGTTATTAAGATCTAGAGCAGCAAATTGCTTCATGTAGCCCACCATTCCATTGGCCACCTTCGCATTATTTTTTACTTCCCTCTTAGCAATATAAACCATTCTAAATTTAGCTTCAAAGCCAATTTTAGACGCTTTAATCTGAATGGCTTCCACCTTACGTTTTTCATCCGGAGTCAAATCCATCATTGTTTTAGGTTTATCTTCCTTTTTATCCTTAGCCTCAATATCCCCCCAAATAGAATATACTGCCTCACTCAGTTCGCCCATCCACTCCACAATTTTAGATTCCAAACCTGCCTGATGCTTGGCTTTACGACCAAAAATTTTATTAATTTCTTTTTCCGATTCTTTTACCCAATCAAAACCGGTAGGAATAAGTATAATTTGAAACCAAAAATTCTCACCCTGACGCAAAGAACCACAAAGGTCCATTAAACTAGCCATGGGATCCTTAAACTGAGTCTCGCTCGGTCCCATAGTATGTTCAAATTCTTGATAACATTTTATTGGATAAACTGAGGAGTCTTTCTGATAGAATTCTGTTCCCCAGATATCATATTCTTCGTCCGGTAAATTTTCCGGTAAATGCTCGGTATAATCATCAACTTCCGAAATTTCCGCATCCGGATACTGAGAATAAACCGATGACTCTACTAAATTACGAAATTCCACTGGCGTCCAAATTAAAAACTGGGTATATCCCTCCAGGCTCACAATCTCGCAACTAAAAGCCTTCTGATATTCTCCCTTAAACCATTTCTCAAAAAAATTAACACTACCATGTGCCCCCGACAAATAAGTAAACATATTCTCTACCGCCTTGGGGGACTGTTCATTGCCACGAGGAATATCAATGGCTAAAAGTATATTCTTATGGGTGGCAGTCCATTGATCACGTAACCAAACAAGATAAACGTCTCTAACGCCAATAAGAAATATAATAGCCAAAATTAACCAGCCAATGTTATAAAAAAAGACCCAAAACATTTCGTCGGCGGGTAAAGCAAAAAATTGATTAAAGACGGCAGTATTAATAACAATATCCATATAAAATATAAGTCTATTTTAACACAAAAAAACGAAAAAATAAAATCCGACGCACTTAAGGTCGGATTTCTGATAATTTAATTTTAAGTGGGAACAAAATCTCACATTAACACCAATATTTTATTTGACCCATTCCTTTAAACCATAGGTACCACGGCCAACCAAATTATAACGCTCATCCAAAATTAATTCATTATGAACCGTAGCCGCATTGGCCTCTTTGCGATCAAATTTCATCTCATTAATTTTTTTAGCAATATCGGTAAAATGAAGCGGCTCGCCCGAGTGTTTAAGAATTAAATAGATCTTATCATTAACAGTTTTGGGTTTTACCTCGCCCCAATTAGCCATACCCCACTCACCATATTTATTCTGTTCCAAGGTTTTAATAGCTTGAATCAAAGAATAAAGAGTCTTATTGTCATTAATTACTTCCGCTTTATCGGCAAATAATTGGCTTTTAAAAATTGAACTGATATCAGCTAAAGAATCAGCTGCCATCTTAGGAGTATTTTTTAAATAAGAGCCCAGCTGTTTCAACATAGACAAAATTTCATCAGTAGAGAGAGTCTTGCTAGCACCCTGCACTTTCTTTAGTAAATCAGAAGCTAACTCCTCTAAATGACTAACATCACCATCCTTTTTCTTCACAGAAGAATTAAAATTCTCAGAATCTTCTACTAATTCTAGATGATCACCTAATAATTTAGAAATCAAGAAATCAAAATGGTTACGATAAATTTTACGACGAGTTTCATAGTCAGGATGATTATGATCCAAAGAACTATTAATTTCTAAACAAATAACAGTCAGGATATCCAAAAGATAATCACGGCCCATTAAACCACCGTGATCCGCTAATAAACTATGGACCACACCCTTTAGAGCCTGTACTGAAGTTTCCAGTTTATCCAACTTTTTTATTTTTTTAATACTGGCCGATTCAATCTGGCGAACTCTTTCTCTAGTCAGTTTATGTAAATTGCCAATTTTTTCTAAAGTCTCACCTTTATCGCCTTTCAGTCCAAAACGACGAATGAGAATATCTTTTTCCCTATCCAACAAATCTACAAACAAAGATTCCACAATAATAATGGCATCCAAACGAGCCAATTCTTCTGTTTTTTTCTCCTTGATTATATTCTCCAATGTATTATCCATATTAATGAGATAAACTCTAGGACTGAGCCATTGAGTAATTTTTTGACTAATAAATTTAATAAACGAGAGAAAAATATAATTTCTTCTTCCCTCGTAAATCTTAAATATTTCAGGTATTAAAAACAAAATTTAAGACATCCTCAACTTATCACATTATTTTATATTAGTCAACACTTTACTAAAGCGAAAAATATAAAGATATTCTTTTAAGAGAAATTGCTCTAATATTAAAGCAAAAATAAAAAGAAAGCTAAGACGAATGATAATAAAAGCCTTGTTGACAATATTCTCATTTTTCCAGTGTTTAATAAATAGATAATGTTGATTACGAAAGGACCAAGCTCTAATTTGTTGACTTTTACTGCGGCGATTAGACATAAAAGCCCCTAAACCAAGTTTGGGCGAGGTGGCAGTGCGATCATGATAAATAATAGAATCAGAAACTATCGTTGACTGATAACCGGCCTTGGCCAGACGATAAGCCAAATCGCAATCTTCTTTATACATAAAAAAATTCTCATCAAAATATTGCCGCTCATTCTCTGTTACTAAAGCCACTCCCTCTAGCCCACCGGGGAGGAAAGAAATATCCGACAAAACCTGGGTACGAAACAATCCGGCAGCTCCACTGGGCCCAATAATCTTTATATCTTCTGAACCTTCTTTGGTCTCAGACAAAAACTTTTTTACATTTGCTCCTTGCCCTAAATCAAAGAATTTCAAACCCGGTTTTAGAGCTATTCCTAGAGTATCTATCATGTTGGTTTTTTTCTTTCCTCCCGCAAAGTCCCAACGCAAAATTGTTGGTACTGCAACAGCTAAATTAGGGTCATTCTCTAATGACGCCAAGAGGCTAGAGATAGCATCCCGTTCTAAAATAATATCAGGATTAATAACTAAAAAATATTCCGCTTCAGCAATTAGAGCGGAACGAATTAAAATATTATAAGCACGGCTAAAGCCTAGGTTTTTTTCCTGCGTTAAATACTGAATAGGCTGATGCGGGTTAAAACCCAGCTCCCCGCGATTAAAGCTCTCAATAATTTGCTGATTTTGTTTTTCGCCCGATTCACTGTTATCAAAGACACTAAGCTGATATTGAGACGGCGACAAGAAATTTAAAGCTAGCTCTAAGCTAGCTAAAAAATCCGGCAAATACCGGGCGGTTAGTTCCGAGTAAGTTAAAAAGCCAATTGCTAACTTCATATTTAAATAACCATCTTAGGTGCTATTTTTTCTTTAGCCAGTGCCTGCGCCTTCAATAAACTATCAAAAGTTCCCGCGTCTAGCCATTCGCCCTTAACTAACGCCACCGACAGTTCATTTTTCTCTAAATACCAATTATTAACGTCGGTAATTTCTAGTTCACCGCGTGCACTTGGTTTCATATTTTTAACGATATCAGTAACGCGTTTATCATAAACATACAAGCCTGTTACAGCATAATCACTTAGATGTTCCTGCGGTTTCTCTACAATCTTTTCTGCCTTTAACTGATCGTCAAACTTTACAACACCAAAACGTTCCGGGTCCGAGACTTTTTTGGCAAAAATCTTAGCACCGCCTTTAAAACCCTTAATTTCTTCGGCAAAATAGTCCTCAAAAATATTATCACCTAAAATCATAGCGACATCATCATTATCAATAAAATGTTCTCCGATTAGAAAAGCTTGAGCAATGCCCTCAGGATGATCTTGAATCTCATAAGTAAAAGTGACGCCAAATTCCTTCCCGGAACCGAGCAAATTAAGGTAATCACCGGCCCTTTCCGGTGCTACAATAATCAAAATTTCCTTAATACCGGCCTGAATTAAGGTATTTAAAGGATAATAAATCATCGGCCGATGATAAACCGGTAATAATTGTTTACTAGTAATTTTTGTTAAGGGACGCAAACGAGTGCCTGAGCCACCTGATAAAATTATTCCTTTCATATTAATTGATAAGCCACGGAAACGCGGCTGGTATTAGTAAAATGATTATTTATTTTCTCAAATACTCTTCCAAGGCATCTTCCCAGGGTCGCATTTTTTTTACTTTAGTATTTTTTAAAATAGAAAATTTGGGACGACGAGCTGCTCGCAAAAGATTCTCACTACGCACCGCTCTAATGTGAGAAGCAATCTTTTTCAAACGAAATAACTCTCTAACAGCATCATACCAAGTTACTGGGCCCTGATTGATTAAATGGTATACGCCATAGGCTTTTTCCAGTTCCCATAACTGTCGCGTAGCTAAAGCCAAATCCGGGGTATAAGTAAAACAACTTAGTTCTTCATTGACAACCGTCAGCTCTTTTTTATTCTGAGCTAAATCAAGCATGATGTCAAAAAAACTGGGCTTAGCTTGTGGGCTGGAACCGCGCGGTCCAAACAGCTTAGAGGTTCTGATTAAATAATATTTTAAACCAGACTCAACGCGGCGTAGAATCTCCCGCTCGCCCTGAAACTTACTTTCGCCGTACTTATTAACCGGATTAGGCGTATCATCTTCCGTAAAAAATATTTTATCTTCTGTCCCAGAAAAGACATAATCCGTAGAATAATGTATAAGAATAGCCTGCTGTTCCAGGGCAATATCGGCCAACAAACCGGGGAAATAGGCATTTAATTTCATGGCTAACTCATATTCTTCCTTATCCTCGCATTTATCAACAGCATTATAGGCGGCGGCGTTAATAATAATATTTGGCGCTAATTCTCGCACCTTACTAATCAAAGCCTTAAAATCCAGAAAATCCAAATCTTTCCTGTCTAAAGACACGACTTCGTAATCTCCTGCTAACGATTTAGTCAATTGAGTACCAAGATTACCCTGGCCACCAAGAATAAGAATTGTCATATGTTATTAGTATAGCAAATTTTAGGAATAAAAAAGAATATAGCAAAAAACTGCCCAAAAGCAGTCTTTTTTATTTGCATGAAGTGTTTACGTTTATAACTTATTTATCCTCCCATTCCGGTCCTTGACGCACGAGCAGCTCTTCCGCTCGTTCCGGTTCAGCCATAATTTCCTTGACAACTTTTTCTAAGCGAACCCCTTGCGAACCTTTGACTAATATGACATCACCAGCTTTTATCCTGTTCTGCAAAAATTGGCCTGCTTCTTCGGCTCTATCAAAATAAAAAATATAATCATCAGCTAAACCAGCTTCAGTCGCTCCCCGAATAATATCACGAGAACGCTCTCCCACGGAAATCAGATGATCAACACTATTTTTAACAATTGCTTCACCCAAGAGACGATGCCCTTCTTCGGTATATGAACCAATCTCTAACATATCACCCAAAACGGCATATTTGGTAGCACTCTCCTCTACTTTAATTTTACCTAAAATTTTTACAGCCGCCAAAGCTGATTCTGGCGAAGAATTGTAAGTATCATCAATAATAAAACTATGTTTAACGCCGGCGAGAATATTCATGCGCCCCTTAGGCAAATAAAAATTACGCAAGGCCTTGGCGACATCAACCAAGTTCATATTAAAATAAATAGCCACGGCAGCCGCAGCTAGGGCGGCATAAATAGAAGTCTCGGATAAAACATGATCCATAAAAACCGGCACGATAGACCCACGATAATTCATTTTAAAATTAATACCAGCTAGCTCGTAGTTTCCTTTATTAAAATTATAAACTATATCTTGTGCCCTTAAATCTGCCCCCTCTTGCAAGCCATAAGTCAAAACCTTAGCCTGACTAGCTGAAGCCATACTGCGACTTAATTCATTATCATAATTTAAGATCGCTAAACCTAGACTATCCACGCTCTCAATCAAAATTTGTTTTTCTTTTTTAATATTTGCCACCGCACCAAAATATTCTAAATGAGAATAACTGACACCCGTCACCAAACCCACGGTGGGTGAAGCAATGGAAGTGAGATAAGTCATATCTCCCGGACGATCTACTCCCATTTCTAAAATTAAAACCTGCGGATAATTTTTATCCTTAATTAAAATCAGACACCAAGCCCGCCAAAAAATTAGAAGCCAAGACCATAAATTACGTCCCGCCGAAGTAGCGCCAATAATCGTCAGGGGCAAACCAATTTCATTATTATAGTTCTTTTGGCTCATTCTTAGCGGACGTGAACCTTCTAGAACTTTATAAATTGCTTCCTTGGCGCTAGTTTTGCCTAAAGAACCAGTCACGCCAATAACCGTCGGCTGATATCTTTTTAGTATCAGGCGAGCTAAAACTTTTAATTTTTCTTCAAGAATTTTTCTCATAATTACTTATAGGTTGTCATTATTTACGTGTTTTTGGCACCTGATAATATTTAAGCATATAATCAGCAATCTCCGTCCATAACGGTAAAGCCGAGCCCTCAGCGTACATAACATCTTTAGGAGCGTCAATCTTCGTTAACATCACAAAGGCCGGATTTTCAATAGGCGCAATGCCAATAAAAGTATGGATATAATCATCAGCACTATAACCACCACGACTAGCTACCTGGGCCGTACCGGTCTTACCACCGATATAATAACCATCAATATAAGCTTTATGGGCATGTCCGCTTTCCACCACATTCACTAACATCGCTGACATCGTAGCAGCAGTTTTGCTACTTATTACCGAGCGCACGGCTTTAGGCAATACAGCTTCTCTTTTCCCGTCCCGAATAATTGCTGCCACGACATAAGGCTTCATTAAGACACCATGATTAGCAATGGCTTGATAAGGCATAATCATCTGGAGTGGTGTGGCGGCAATTCCTTGGCCAAAAGAAGCAGTAGCTGCATCAATTTCTTTAACATTAGAGCCTAATAAATTATTAATGTTACCACTACTCTCGGCACCGAGTTCAATGCCGGTTTTTTCGCCAAAACCATAATTCTTTACATAGTCAGCAAAAGTTTTAGTCCCCACTTTATTCATGGCAAAAATAGCGCCGGTATTAAGAGAATATTCCAAGACAGTATTCATATCTACCACGCCGTGCGGTCCGTGCGTAGAGAAATCGGCATTACGAATTGGCTTGTTCCAACCCTTAATCATCATCTCACCCGGATCAGTATAAGTAGTGGAAGCTAATATTTTTTCTTTATCAATAGCAATAGACAAAGTTACAGTTTTAAAAACTGAACCGGGCTCATATTGATATAAGATCGCCGGATTATTATAGATACTAATATCCTTTACTTCACTGTAATTATTAGGATCAAAAGTCGGCTCGGAACACATAGCGATAATAGCGCCAGTCTGCGGATTCATAACAATAACCGAACCACCGCTGGCACCATGTTTTTTTACTGCTTCTTTTAATTTTTGGCAAGCAACAAATTCCACATTCCGATCAATAGTTAAAACCAAATCCGAACCATCCACTGGTTTAACATATTCTCTATTATTAACAATGATAGTTTTGCCACCGGCACTTTTTTCCGATTTCAAAGTGCCATATTTCCCAAACAATTCATCATTAAAAAACTCTTCCAAACCATACTTACCAACCCCATCTCCATTAGCGTAACTAACAAAACCTAAAATATGGGAACCGATTCCATTATCGGGATAATAACGATAACTAGTAATATTAAAATCTAAACCAGGAATTTTAATTATAGCGTCCGTACCGGTCACCCCTTTGCGAACCACTTGATAATTTTTTAATTCTAAATCACCCGCTGTCACGGGCGTTGAGGTTGTAGAAACTAAAAGAGAATAAAGTTTTAATAAATGTTCGGTGTCTACTTTTTTATTATTCAAAGAATCATACAAACTATCCGGCTTATCCAAATGCTTAACATAATCGGAAACGATTCCTTCAATAGTACTAGAGGCGATAATCGGACTAGAGCTAGCCTGAGTTTTTAATTCTTCTTCTAAGCGCGGCTTATCAAAAAATTCATATAACTTTTCCGCCAACCAGTTAGCATCAAGCACGTCCTTAGGAATCGCATATAAAACTGCGAAATCTTTACTAGTCGCCTCAGGATATAATTTCTCGTGACCGTTAACATTCTCCGTAAAATATATTTTACCGCGGACCGGTTTTAACTGGCTAGAAACTTGCTGCTGACTGGCAGCCATGGCCGTATATAAATCAACCTGCTTAATTTGCAGGCTAAATAGTTTATAAACTAAGGCACCAGACAACAAAAAAACAAAAGCCGCCACCACTTGCCAGCGACCGCCGCTTATTTTAGTCATTCCCGAATTATTTTTTTTTAGAGAATTACGCCACATAAAATCAAGTCAGCCAAAACTCATCGTCATCTTTGACGATACCGGCTTATTTTCTAGCCATGGCCAAATTATTAACTGCCAAATATTCTACATTATCAATCGCTATCATGTTTAGTTCCGGTGTTCTAGCCGTTAAAGCATTATAAGACTGAGCCTGATTAACCGCTTCTTCTTTATCCAGATTATTGCTTTGTAATTCCGCTACTTGTGTTTTTAAGTCGCGTAAAACAAAACCCTGCACCGTTAGGTGATTAATGTTAACTAAATAAAATGAACTCATTATTATGATAACGGCCAGCAAAGCAAAATTTATATATTTTAAATTTAAATTATGACGACTACCAGTCATATTTATTCTAATACCGTGTCCGTTAACGATTTTAGTCATAAAATTTTATCTTACCCCAGTCCTAAACGAACAAAAGAGGCTGCACTATTAATTTAAAAATTATCTAATTTAAACTTCCTGCTTTTCTCTTTTCAGTTCAGCAGCCCGCAACTTAGCACTACGAGAACGAGGATTGACAATTATTTCTTCTTTCTGGGGAATAAGGGGGCGTTTAGTCAGAATTAAAAGTTCCGGTGTATTTTTGAAAAATCTTTTTACAATTCTATCTTCACCGCTATGAAAAGATACGAGGACAAGGCGACCACCTGGCTTGAGAAGCGAAACCGCCTCGGGTAACGCGGCGACTAGGGCATCCAATTCTCCGTTAGTTTCCATTCGTAAAGCTTGAAAAATTTTAGTGGCCGGATGAATACGAGTCCGGAAACGAAATGGTACAGCCTGTTCAATAATGGCAACTAATTCGGCAGTGGTCTTTATTCTCTTTTCATGACGGGCGGCGACAATAGCCTTAGCAACGTAATAAGACTGACGTTCTTCCCCATATTCTCGAAAAATTCTGGTTAACTCCAGGAGAGGATAATTGTTAATAATATCTTCCGTCTCTATCTTCTTTTCCGCGCCGAAAGCCATATTGAGCGGACGATCACCTTGGAAGGAAAAACCGCGCTCTTCGTCGGCCAACTGAGCTGAAGATAAACCGAGATCAAAGACAAGGCCGTCAAACTTCTTCGCATCAGAAACATTATCCGCTACAATACCCTTTAAATTTTTAAAATTCCCCTCCGCAACAATAATATTTTTTAACTTTTTTTCTTTTATTTTTTTTCTTGTATTATTTAAAGCTAATTCATCCTGATCTATCGCCAAAACTTTACCACTCGCACCAACCTTATCAGCTAAAGCAAAGGTGTAACCACCACCACCCAAAGTACAATCAATAAAGTGGTCACCGGTTTTAGGCTGTAAATATTCCAGGGCTTCCTTCATTAAAACTGGAATATGCTCATACATATGTTAAATTCCTAAATCTCCCATTTCTTCGGCAATCGCATTACTGTTTTTTTCTGCCTCACTCTTATACTTATTCCAAGCAGTAGCATCCCAAATTTCCAAATGATTATATAATCCTGCTACAATTATTTTTTTCTTTAAACTGGAAAACTGTCTCAGATATTCCGGTAAAGTAATACGTCCCTGATTATCAAACTCCACATCCATCGCGCCAGCTAAAAGATGGCGAGTAAAAGCTCGAGCTTTTGCCTGGCTAATAGGTAAAGCGGCAAAACGAGTAGCAATTTTTTTAAACTGTTCTTGAGAATACAAAAATAAACAATTATCCAAACCTTTAGTGACAACTGCTCCCTTCTTTAAGATGACACGAAACTTAGCCGGAATAGCCAAGCGTCCTTTATCATCAAGATTGTGACTGTATTCTCCGATGAACATAATCTTTAAAAATATATAGAGAGAGAAGACGACGACAAGCAAACTTCACCACCTCTCCCCACATTTCACCTTACGAGTATTATTATACACCACCAGTCCCCTCGGGTCAACATTATAATTTAAACTAAGATAAGCAAAAAAACAAAATAAAAGACCACTTTTCAACAAGTGGTCTTTGACAAAAAAAATATTTTGACAAAATTCAGATAAAGTTTTCAACAGTTACTGCACAGATGATACAAATTTAAAAGTAGCTATAATTTGAATTTTTTAGGTTTACCAATGTCAGGATCACGATCATAAAATGGCTCCACTAAAGAATAGGAAGCAAATTTTTTACGGTGAGAGCCTGACTCTTCCGCTTCTACCGGAATATTTAAAGCATAGGCTAAGGCGTTAGCCGTAATTACACCGATACGTAAAGAGGTAAAACTACCACCACGGTTAGCAACAATAATTTTTTTGACATCACTTAATTTTAACTTTTTATTTTTTAATAGCGCCGCAATAGCCGGCACCAATTTTTCCCCCTGCTGTCGTGGCGCCTGAATAATTTTCTTCACTATTAACCCGTCATCGTTACTAAGAGCAATTGTCATTTGATCGGCAGAAACCGTATTAATGTAAAGAGTCATGATAATGATGAGCTAAATCTTTTTTGTTAGACGATAAGTCCCGGCACTATCTTCCATAATATAGCCACGACTATCTATCTCCTGCCGGAGACTATCTGCTTCAAACCAGTCCTTCGCTTCGCGCGCCTTCTGACGAGCTAACACTAATTCTTTCACTTCTATCGGCAAATCATCTAATTTAATTTCAGCAGCCACAAAATTTTTAGCTTTATCCAGACTCAAGCCTAAAACTTTATCAAAATCTAAAATAGTCGCTAGCTTATCCGCCGCTCTCAACTTTGCTTTCATTACCATAGATACTAAAGCCAAGGCTTTAGGTAAATTCAGGTCATCATTAATAACTGCTAAAAATTCCTGTTTTAATTTATTATCAAGTGTCCCTACTTCATCACCTAAACTCGCTACCTGACCGAATAAACTATTTAGGCCCAGCGCCGCCTGCTTTAAGCCCGCCTCGCTATACTCCATCGGCTTACGATAATGAATTTGCAGGGCGGCAAAACGATAAGCCAACGGATTAATCCCCTTCTGTATGAAGACATTATTCATAGTCAAAAAATTATCAGCACTCTTGGCCATCTTATTACCACCGTTGATATTTAAAAAAGCACTGTGCAACCAATAATTAAAAAACTTATGGCCAGTAGCAGCTTCCGACTGAGCAATTTCATTGGTATGGTGAATATTAATATGGTCAATACCACCGCAATGAATATCTAATTGCTGACCGAGAAATTTCATACTCATCGCCGAGCATTCAATATGCCAACCGGGAAAACCTGTTCCCCAGGGCGAATCCCATTCCATCTGCCTCTTTGCGTCAACGGGAGAAAATTTCCATAGAGCAAAGTCGGTAGCATTTTTTTTCTCAGGATTTTTTTCAATACGCGCCCCCTCCTTTAAATCGGCTAGAGGCAAATGACTAAGCTTATTATAATCCGGCACTAAACTGGTATCAAAATACAAGCCATCACTAGTTTTATAAACAAAACCCTTCTCTTCTAAAGTTTTGATGAGGTTAATCTGTTCAGGAATATTATCCGTCACCTTACACAAAATACTTGGCTCTAAAATATTTAAAGCAATCAAATCTTTTTTAAAAGACTCCGTATAAAAAGCGGCAATATCCCAAGCACTTTTCCCTTCCCGCGTTGCTCCTTTTTCAATCTTATCTTCACCCATATCCATATCACCCACCAAATGACCGACATCCGTAATATTCATGACTCGCTTAACCTTGTAACCATTAAATTCTAAACTTCGATGCAAAAAATCCTCAAACAAATAAGTTCGCATATTGCCAATATGAGCGAAATTATAAACTGTCGGACCACAAGTATACAAACCAACCTGTCCGGGTTTTATAGGTTTAAATTCTTCTTTTTGGCGGCTAAGGGTATTGTATAAAAATAAAGGGGTCATATTTATATATTCTAATTTTCCGTGTCTAAATTTTCTAGCTTCTCTTTATATCGCGAAACTCGACGCTTGGGGTTAAGGTGTGTCTGCTCTCTTGCTCCACTATTTTTCTTAGCCTCCCAAGCAGCATGAGACAAACCCCGAACGATAGCCTTATTCAAATCTTCTTTTTTTAATTTTATTATTTCTTTCTTGGCCATAAATTTTTCACGAAATTTTAAAACCTTAAACAGACTAACTATTATTTTTATCATCAATTATCAAATAATTAGTTAGCCAAGAACCAATCCACAACCAGATAGATAGCCAAATAGCAGCGCCTAAACCGGCCACATCAAAGCCTTTCACAATACTAGAAACTAAGAGCACTAATAAACCGTTAATAATTAAAGTAAACAAACCTAAAGTAATAATATTAATAGGTAGGGTAAGTAATATTATTAAAGGACGAATGACAGCGTTAATAATACCTAAGAACAAGGCGGTTATTAAAGCGGCCCACCAACCAGACACGGCTATACCGCTAAAAATAAAAGGGGCGCTCAGCAAGAATAAAGCATTAATAACTAAACGAATGATAATTTTCATATAAATAAATTAGTGAATTATGGGGCTATTTTATCATATTTCACCTAAAAAAGCATCCTGATAATAAAAGCGACTAAAATAGCCGCTTTCTTAGTGGTCGTTAGTGGATTCGGACCACTGACCTCTGCGATGTGAACGCAGCGCTCTAACCAACTGAGCCAAACGACCAAAGTGCCTTTTATTATAACAGATCAAAAGCTATTTTCAAGCCTAAAGTTTGTGTCACCTATAAATCATTGATACAATAGATGCAGTATTCTATTGGAAGAATGTGCCCGAAGGGGGACTTGAACCCCCATGGGATTGCTCCCACAGCGTTCTGAACGCTGCGTGTCTACCAGTTTCACCATCCGGGCCAATTAAACTATAATGTACAACACAAAATATATTATGCTAAATTTAGAGCTAGAAAGCAAGTATTTCAACCAAGGCTATCAATTAATTGGTGGTGTAGATGAGGCTGGTCGTGGTCCCTTGGCCGGTCCGGTTGTGGCCGCTTGCGTACTTATTGATTCTGACTTTAAAATAGATAGCGATGATTTAGCTTTAATTAATGACTCAAAAAAACTAAGCGCTAAAAAACGTGAATATTTATTTGGCATTATCAAAGAAAAAGCTAAGGCCATCGCTATCGGCGTCGTGGATAATCTAACTATTGATAAAATTAATATTCTCCAAGCAAGTTTTCTAGCCATGCGTCGCGCTATAAAAGCCCTTCCCCTGCAGCCTGACTATATTCTTTTAGACGGAAATTTCAAAATCAACAAATTAGACATCCCGCAAACAGCAATTATTAAAGGCGACTCAAAAGCCTGGAGCATTGCCGCCGCTTCCATTATCGCTAAAGTGAGCCGTGATTGGATAATTACAGAACTAGCGGAAAAATATCCTGAGTATGAATTCGCGCAACACAAAGGCTACGGCACTAAACTTCATATGGAAAGATTGCAGAAATATGGCCCCTGCCCTATTCATCGTTTCAGCTTTGCGCCGGTCCGAGAAGCTGATAAAAAATAAATTTTCTACTCCTACAAAAGGCTCACTATAGTGAGCCTTTTTTCTTTTAAAATTAAGCTAATAATTATTTGATTTCTCCAACCATGATTTGACGTAGATTATTGTTACTAATACCCAAACCAAACTGACGCATTAAGGCAAAAGCATCAGCCGGACGACCCATATAGTACATTTTATTATCAAGTGGGCTGACATAATAAGCTTCACCGTGAGCCTGTACTCTTAGAAGAATACGACCAGCTAGGCGAGTCGAAACTTTACTCTTAGAAAAACTAGTATAATCCTTTTCACTAATACCCAGGCCAAGATTGCGCATCAGAGAAAAGGCATCGGTTGGACGACCTAAGAAATATTTAGAACTATTAACCGGATTAACGTACCAGGACTCACCATGACCTTCAACCTGCAATAAGATACGACCGGATAAACGATTTGACAATGCTTTGCTAACACTCTTAACCAAAACTTTTTCTGAGGCGACAAAGGCCTCATTAGAAGAACCCGAATCCGCCCCGGTCGAACTGCCGGAAGAAGATCCAGTGTCACTATCTGAGCCTGTACCAGCCTCAGTATCAAGCGTTGCATCAACCCCGACTGTTTGACAAACCCTTTCTTTATCTAATATCTGAGCGGCTGTTAAAACACAACTGGAAGGAGTCTGGGTTACAGCATTACGATATTGTTTTCCACTAAAACAAGTGGTTTGCCAGTCACCGAAAACAACGTTAGTACAAAAAACAGATGCTGAACCACCGCCACCACCACCGCCACCACCGCCAGAAGCGACACAAGTACTGCCACTTAAAGTATAACCGGAATTACAAGTTATAGCGCAAGAAGAATAGGCGGCTACTGAACCATGAGAGACTGAGGTAGTCGCACAAACCAAGCTATAAGCACTAGAAGCAACCGGACCGGACGAATTATTATTATAGCAAGCTAAACTTTTTACAGTTGCCGAGGCAGCCACCGAAATTGCGCTAGAATATTTAGTACCATTAGTACAAGTTGTAGCATTAGCACAGCTTGGCGTTGAGTCATCAGTCGTATAACAAATCGCAGTTGAACCAGCGGCAACAAGCGTAACACTTTGTGTGCTATTATAAGTTCCTGCAGCCGGTGAAACAGTCGGAGCGGCAATCACAATGCCATCCATATTGCCATTATTACTATCTATACCGGTCGTTAAACTGCCTTCATAAGTTGAAGCATTAGCCGTTAAAACATAAGCGCCTAAACATAAGATTGAAACGAGTGACAGAACGCCTATAATTTTTTTATTCATATTTTTATTTTTAGTTAAATATCAATAATTGATTTAATGGGGGGAAAAACCACTTGTTTCCCCCGGTAAATCAACTATTTAGTTGGAAGTAACGCCATATTGAGTAGAATAAGAACCGGCTGACGATCCAGTTGGGATCTGAGCTTGAACAGTAACTTTTATTTGACGACCAGGTAGTGTAGCTGGATCATCCATTCCTACTGCCGCTGCATCAGATACAGATAGTTCACCATCTAAGGTAATAACTGCACTGTCAGTTCCTGCAACTGTAATCAATCTAGCGTTGTCAGCATCTGCATTGGCGGAAGCCTGGGCAGTGAAGAATCGAATATTATTAGCGGCGGCAATTGTATTGCTTCCGCTTGCCCAGTTAGCAAATTTTATCGCAAAGCTAGTTTCAGTGGTTGGAACAGTGATATAAAAATCCCAAGACCAACCATCAGCAGTGGAAGAATCGCCATCCGGCCAACCACCTGCTACAGCGGCAAAGGTTTCGATGGAGTTAATACCGGTAACTGCCAGAGAACCATCACCTAGAGCAACGGTAGTAAACTCTTGATTGGCTTTAGTCGCATAAGCGGTGACACTATTTCCAGCTACATCTTTAGCCCCAGATACCCAGATATAGTATTGAGTATTATTGGACAAACTATCGACTGGATTCATAGTGGCTACATAAGTACCAGTATTATAGGTGACAACTGAATTAATAATAGCGTCATCACTATATAATCTCAATTGGACTGTATTAGTATTGACCGTATCAACATCCATAGCTTCACTGAAAGTTACTGTTGGAGAAACGGTAATAACTTGATCGGTTGAATCATCAACTGGAGTCTGGGAATCTACAGTTGGAGCAGCGACATCAGCAGTACTAGTAACAGTTATAGAACCAGACGTTCCAGTAATAACCCCCCTATAATCAGAAACTGTTATAGTTTTACCTGCCTCAGCCGTGTTAAATGTTAAAGCATTAGAAATTATTTTAGTACCAGCGTCACCAGTTAGGAAAGTATAGGAACTTGGGGAAATAGTTGGGGATGTTGCAGTCCAAGAGAAGGTTGCTAAACCAGTATGTGTAGTAGCACCATTTGCCCCACTAACAGTATTCCCGAATTCATCTATCGCTGTAATTGTCATGTCATAAGCAGTACCAACACTTGGGGTTAATGTTTCAGGAGTTACTGTAAAAGCTACCGCTGCTGTATTTTTTACTGCCACACTAGCTGAATCACCAGTTAAAGTTTCATCATTTACTGTAATTGCTCCTAAGGTTTCAGCATTAACTAAAGTAAAAGTAACTAAATCGGCAGTACCACTTCCAAAAGCAGCAATCACTGTAGCTGAATCAGGAATGGTTGGAGAATCACCCCCTGGAGAAACATGAGAAGCTAAACCAGTTACTGAAGAATCTAGGAAAGAAAAAGTCAAACCACTTGGATCATAACCGGTATCTGTAGTGTCATCAGCGTCTACGGCTGTAAGTGTTAAAGTATCAGCTACCCCGGCAGCTGGAGTATTAGTATTGAGGGTTACTAAAAATTTTGTTGCTACTACATCAGAGGTTACAGAACCAGACACTCCTTGAGTTAAGGTTCCATCAGCCGCTAAGGTAAAGGCCTGTTGATCAGCTGTGGCTGTATATCCAATACCAGCAGTAGTCATAGTGCCACTCGTCATTCCTTGAGCAGCGGTACCAACTAAATCTCCTCCACCAGAAGCAACGGAAATTGTAACCGTATCTGCTTTATCTGAATCTAGGTTGTCATTAGCATCTTGAGCTTGAATAATTCCTTGAGTTGTACAGACAAGTCCAGAAACGCAAGTAGCTGGATCTTGAGTCCAAACAAACTTTGTAGCTACAAAATCAATAGTTAGCGTTGTATCAGCTGCTGAATCAGACAAAATTACACCATCATCACTAGCTATTAATTTTAATCCGTCACCATCAGCAGTAGTAACTGTTAGATCAGCGGCTGTTATATTAAGATTAGTAATTTCTTTTGTTCCAGCTACTAATGTGCTAGTATTGTTTGTTTCCGTTAAAGCATCATTACTATCATCCGTCACTGTAACTGTAAAAGCAGAAGTATCAGCTGTATCAATAACATCATTAGCATCCACGGCACTAACTGTTAAAGTGATATTTTCAGTAAATTCTACAGCACTATCAGTAGCTCCTGAAACGCCGGAAATTACTAATTTTGTAGCCACTACGTCAGCAGTGACTGAGCCAGACACTCCTTGAGTCAGATCAGTTCCAGCATCATCAGCCGATAAAGTAAAAGCCTGTTGATCAGCTGTGGCTGTATAACCAATACCCGAAGTAGTCAAAGAACCAGAAGTCATAGCTTGCGGAGAAGTGCCGACTAAAGATCCTCCGCCAGAAGCAACTGCTATAGTAATATCATCAGCAAAACCTGAATCTAAGTTATCATGAGCATCCCGAGCTACTATAATTCCTTGAGTATCACAAACTGCACCAGAAGTACAAGTAGCTGGATCTTGAGTCCAAACTAACTTAGTAGCTACCACATCTAAAGCAGTAGCACTAGCATCAACCGCAGCAAAATCACCTAATCCATCAAAGCCACCATCATCATCAAATGCTAAAGTTACATCAGCCCCATCAGTGAAAGTGCCACTAACATCGGCTCTTAATCCGACAAAAGTGGCTACACCAGATGACATAGTAGCTGTAACTGTGCCGCCAACTGCGGCTCCAACAGTAGCAGTGGAAGCTGTAATCACTTCAGTGCTATTGGCT
>Ga0172380_10002062_pt1 | contig 32660 bp, 28 predicted proteins | sample Leawe162metaG_FD_119747 | JGI IMG/M metagenome (GOLD analysis project Ga0172380, IMG submission 119747) | Leachate microbial communities from a municipal landfill in Southern Ontario, Canada - Leachate well 162 metaG | ecosystem: Engineered > Solid waste > Landfill > Unclassified | place... | reverse complement strand
TAACTAATTATTAAACTGTCATCCCCGATCAAGTCGGGCATGACAAACACTCTATGTGTAACCATGCCTGAACAATTCAATGCCTGTATAAAAATTCATCGCTGTTGATCAGCGCCCAGACCAGGTCAACCCACGCGTCGCGGCTCCCGGCCACACCCGACTGGGCGTACTTTTCCGCGAGCTTTATTTCGTCGCCGGCCGGGAAGCGCGAAAGGATCGTCAGGTAGATGGTTTCCAGTATTTCCCCCGGCTTGCGCTTTGGGTTGCAGATTTTCCTCAGGTTGGGCCCCTGTTCGATCTTGCGCTGGATGTGGCTGGAATTCAGCATGTGCATGCGCTGGGTGGCCGCCACGCGGTTGACGCGTTCGTTCTCCATGCCGGTGGCGCGCGCCGGGCGGCCGAACAGTTCCAGGAACGGGCTGGTGATGCTGCCGTCCGGGATGGCCACGGCCGGCATGTTTTCAGGGATGTAGGTGAAGGGTTCCGGGATGGCGCTGGTGTAGAGGTCCGAGGTGCCCGTGATCTGGTTGATGGCGTCGATCAGCACCTCCGCCTCGAGCCGGCGCAGCGGGTAGAAGGCGAAATTTGCCTCGGCCTTCTGGTCAGCCTTCGCGGGCGGGATGGATGAAAACTGATATGTCCTTGAATTCAGTATCAGCCGGTGGATGTGCTTCAGGTCGTAGTTGTGCTTTGCGAGCTCTTTTTGGAGGTAGTCCAGCAGTTCCGGGTTGGAGGGGAGATTGTCCGGGCGGATATCGTCCGGCTCTTCGATGATGCCGCGCCCCAGCAGCCAGGCCCAGGTGCGGTTGGCGATGTTGCGCGCGAACCATTCATTTTTGGGGGTGATCAGCCAATCGGTAAAAATTTGCCTGGGATCAACGTCCGGCGGCAGTTGTTTCAGCTTTTTTCCGTCCGGGAACATGGGCGCCGGCGGCGCCTTGGCGGCGGTCTTTCCGGCCGCGGCCCGGTCCGCGGTGTTGGCAGCAGGGGGGACAGTGTTCGTGTTGGCGGCCGGGGTGGGAGCACTGTTGGCGGATGGGGGCTGATCATTCTTGTTCGGATCCCAGAAAACGATTTCCTCCTTCCATTCCCGGGTGGGCTTGTAGCCGACCTGCTCGAAGAAAACCGCCATGCCCGCCAGCCTATCCCTGGGCCATTTTTCCACCCGCGCGCCCATAAAGGTCAGCGCCACGGCCGCGGCTATGCCTTCGGGGGTCCTGTTCTGGATGGCGCGGTAGAAATTGACCTGCCCGACGCGGAAATTGCTGCCGCTGGCAGTGAGCATTTCCCGCGCGAATTGGTCATAGGGCATGTTGTCGCGGATGGCGGTCCTGACCCAGTGGTGGTAGGCCTGCGCGGCGTTGGGCCAGAGGTTCACAGGGAATTCGGCCTTGATCCGCAGGATGTCGCCCCATTTCATCGCCCGGTAGTCAGCGTATCCATCCCGCTCCAGAAGGTCATCCACCAGCTTGCGGCGCTTGTCCGGGTCGGCATCCCGGATGAACTTCCGCGCCTCCCTGGCGGAGGGCAAAGTGCCGGTGACGTCCAAAAATGCCCGCCGGACGAATACCGCGTCAGAGCAGAGGGCGGGCTGGATACGGAGTTTCGACAGCTTGCGATTGACGAGCTTGTCAACCTGGCTTTCCGGGACGGCGCAGTTGGTGGCTTCAAAGATGTCTCGCGCCGTCTCCGGCGCGGCGGTGCCGCGCGGCGGTGCCGTGAGGAAAACGGCCGCAACCAAAATCAAAATAATTTTCATTCCGCACTTCCGAGTCTGGCGGAAATTGATTGATAAAAACAATGCTGATTTTTCCGGATACTATAGAAGAGTGCCCTCTTGAATACAAGGATATAGTGATATATGCTGCCCGGTGAACATACGCCGCTTATGCTGAAGCAGACCGGAAAAAACACCCGGCCCGGCGACAAGGTTGCGCGGGAATAAACATAATGATGGATGGAGAATAAAATGGCCCTGATGACCTGTCCTGAATGCAAGCATTCCGTTTCCGACCAGGCGCCGGCGTGCCCTGCCTGCGGTTATCCGATCAAGCCGCCGCCGGCTCGCGATAAAAAGACCGGGCTGTGGTGGGGGCTGGGGTGCCTCCTGGCCGTGCCGGCCGTCCTGATGGTTGTGGCGGTTGTCGGAATGCTGGCCGCCATTGCGATACCCTCCTTCATGAAGGCCCGCTCGGCCGCGCAAACGCATGTTTGCATAAATAACCTCAGGCAGATTGATGCTGCCAAAAAGGCCATCGTGCTGGAGAAGAAATATACCGATGGCACGAGCATACCGGATGAGGAGGTGAGCAATTCATTAAAAAACGGTTTCGGCGGCCTGGTCTGCCCCCGCCAGGGGCAGTATATGACCAATCCTGTCGGCCGGGATCCGGAATGCACGGTGCACGGGAAGCTCTCCGATATTGATTCAAGATGATTTATCGGAGTCAAATATGACCATGCTGACAAAAAGGTATTTATAATTGCAAGTTCCAGGCATATGCGCGCGGCTGCGGAAGATGGGCGACCGGGAAAGGGCGCGGGCGCTGCAAAGGTTCTTTAAAACCGGCCCGGGCGAGTATGCCGAGGGCGATGTGTTCGTCGGCTTATGTGTGCCGCAAATCAGGCAGTTGGCCCTGGAATACCGGGAGCTTCCCTTGGCAGAAGTCATGCGCCTGCTCAGGTCGCCTCTCCACGAGGCGCGGCTTCTTGCTCTTGTTATCCTGGTCCGCACCTATCAGCAAGGTGATGAATCCCTCCGGCAAAAGATTTTCAACCTCTACCTTGCCAACACCCGGTTCATCAACAACTGGGACCTGGTGGATCTCTCGGCCGAGCATATTGTCGGGGCGCATTTAAGGAATCGTGACAAGTCACAACTCAAGAGACTGGCGGCATCGGGTCTGCTGTGGGACCGGAGGATTGCCATTATTGCCACGTTTCATTACATCAAGCGCGGGGAATTTGACTGGACTTTGCGCATCGCAAAATTATTGCTCCGCGATCCGGAGGATCTGATCCGCAAGGCGACCGGCTGGATGCTGCGCGAAGTTGGCAAGCGCGACCGGGCGGCCGAGGAAAAATTACTGAAAGCGCACTGCAAAATAATGCCGCGGACCATGCTCCGCTACGCCATCGAAAAATTCCCGGAAAAGCTGAGACGGAAATATTTGCGGGGAATAATATAATACACGTTGCTAAAGAACGGCACGCCGTCAAGCGGCGGCCCTACGGAAAAATCAGCCACGTGACAAGCGTGGGCTCAACTGAAGGAAAATATCCGATATATAGAGCCTCTACTAGTCAGAGGCCGAAAAATGCATAAATGGCCTTAAATCTTGACCACCATGATTAAATCTCTTACGTTAGCCTGATTAAGGTACAGGTACCTGATATTGGCATTTGATAATCCAAGATATGGTGAACAAGCTGCCAAAACAAGAATTGCCCCTTCGAAACATTATTAGGATAAATCTATCTGTTAATCAGTAGTTGGACGGGAGGAAAATTGAAATCGAAAGTCAGATTGCTGAGCCTTGTTGTGTCCTTCACCTTGATCCTGTTGACAATCGGCGCCGTACTAGTGGTGCTCGGTATCTTTAATGAAGCGCTGAAGTGGGACATTTTTGGCCCAAAGCTTGAAGCGCTTCTTTATGGTGTTTTCGGTTCATGTATGGCGCTCGCTGTGTTCGGCTTTTCCATGACGGTCATTATTGCCATGCAAGAGTTGGTGCTAGATTTCAAAAAATTAGTTCAGGCAAGAACAAATCAGGAAAACGTGCCGGAAGCGCCAAAGAGAATCTATGCGGCGAGAATGCTTGCAGTGGTTGTTGTCATGGCTGTTTTAGTCGGACTTTGTGCCTCGATTAATCACGTTGTTTTGACTCAAAGGTGTAAGGTTTTCAAGAGATTGGCAGGCGAGCAACTCGCCAATTTCCAGAAAAAGATATCCGGGATCGTCGATGGATTTACTGTTCCGCCCCAGAACAATGTGCCCCGCGATCTTTATGACGTTGTTAAAACTCTGAATAATCTTGATTTCATCGCGAGAACCACGCTGTATGTTTCGGATCCGACCGAAAAAACGGCCATGTGGGGATTCACCGCGTGGCGAAACTACTATACAAATTCTGACGGGTTTGCCAGATTTTACATTGCAAAGGACTTTGAGAAAGCCATGCGTCAGGCAATGGATGGGACGTCAATGGAATTGGACCAAATAAACTCCAAAAATGAATTTACCTGGTACCAGGTAATTGCAGGTTCGGACAATAAACCTAAAGCCGTAGTCCGTATCGACGGCGACAATCGGCAGAGTTTCCGGGAATATAAGTTAGGAAAATAAGTGCTTTCAGCCGCGTAAACAATGTCAAGCGAATCATAAAAGGATGAAATCTAAATGAACATGCGTTATGGAAATGTTTACATCATATTGCTCGCATGTTTTCACATCGCGGTGGTTTCTGCCGAAGAGACCGCGCCGGCCTCGAACGCTGCAACTAAGGAGCCGCCGCGGATTGTCGCGACAGTTCCTGCCGCGGGCGCCGTGGATGTCGATCCGGCCGTGAGTGAAATCACCGTTACTTTCGACCGCGACATGGCACAAGGCTTCTCCTGGACCGGAGGCGGGCCTGATTTTCCGCCTGTCGCCGAGGGCCGGAAGCCGCAATGGCGCGATAAGCGCACGGCGGTTTTGCCGGTTAAGCTGGAGCAGGGACATTACTACCGCGTTGGCATCAATTCCAAAAGTCACCGTAACTTCAAAAGTACGGCGCGCGTGCCCGCCCTGCCTTCAGCCATTTACTTCACAACGTGCGGGGCAGGGGAGGAGTTGACGGCCAGGGTGAAAAAGCCGGTTGTTCTTGAAATGAATCCGGTTAACGGCGCGGAGGCGGTTGACCCGCGCACGGTCGAGATATGCGTCACCTTCAGCATGCCCATGGCCGGCGGCTTTTCGTGGACCGGGGGCGGTCCTGAATATCCCGCCTGCCCGGAGGGCGAAAAACCGCGCTGGAGTGACGACCGGCGCACCTGTATATTGCCCGTGTGCCTTGAACCCGGCCGGCAATACCGGCTCGGGCTCAACAGCCCTTCGCATAATAACTTCCAGAGCGCCGCGGGCGTGCCTCTCGATCCGGTTGTTTACACGTTCCGGACAGGCAATTGAATTTTGAGATAGGTTCTAACAGCCTATGAAATACCAGGCAAAACTGATACGCGAAACCTACCGCGTGGCCGAGCCATGCGCCGTTGAAATTATCCTGCAGTTTGACCGGAAGCTCACCCAAAAGGATTGCCTCCAGTTCCAGTTTCCCAACAGCTGGTCGCTCGTTAGCGGACCGAGCTTCACGCGCGAATTTCAGGCGGCCGACGGAACGAAGGAGCATTTTGTATCCGTCCGCCCCGCGGCCGATTGCGATGCCGTTTTTGAGCTCTCCATCACGAAGCACAACCTGCATTATCCGCAGGGCGCGGCGCGGCACGGCCGGCTGGTAACGGCCCGGCTTGCGAGCGGGACTGTCCCCGCCGGGACGCCGGTCAAGATCGGCTATGAGAACACCTTTGCGCCTTACATAGCCGAGGAAGAAGAGCTGTGGATCCGTGTGAACGGCTTTGCCCCCGTCAAGGAACCGGTCCTGAAGGTCCGGGCCGACGAGCACAAATATTTCCGGGTAATCGCGCCTTCCTTTGCCAGGACCGGCGCGAAGATTGAAATCCTCCTGGCTTCTTTCGACCGTTTTGACAACCTCTCCTCCACCGTGTTCAAGGGCGAAAGCCTTTCGCTGGCCGGCGGGCCGGTCCTCGCGGAGAACATATGCTTCACAGGCTCGCTGCGCGTTCCCGTAAGGCTGAAAGGGAGTGGCGTCCGCCGTTTCCGGTTCGGCGACGCCGTTTCAAATGCGGTAAAAATTTCGACCGAGGCCCGGGGCCCATACTGGGGCGACCTACACATACACACCAAGCTTTCCCACGACGGCCAGGGCACGAATCCGTACGCATATGCCCGTGAGGCCAGCGGCCTGGATTTCGCGGCGGTCACCGACCACTGGGAGTCTTTGGGCGAGGAAGGATACCGCGTTATCAAGAAATGGGCGGCCGGCGCCCACGAGCCGGGCGTGTTCGTGACCATTCCGGCCGATGAAAGGAACCCGCGCCGGATGACCGGGCACCACAATATTTATTTTCTGAGCGAAAAGATAATGGAGCGTTACCAGGCCGTTTACGTTGAAGGCGCCCCGGAGCAGGATGACAAGCTGGAAGACCTGCTCAAGGCGGACCCGAACGACGTCATCATCATTCCCCACCACACCGGCATTCATTTCGGCGACTTTAAGCCGGGTTTCCCAGGCTGCGCTGTCAGGTGGGATGCCTGCGATGACGGAGGCCTGAGGCCCGTTATGGAAATATATTCGCACCACGGCCAGAGCGAGCTTTACAGTCCCCAGCACCTGCTGGCCTACGAATGCAATCGCATGCGCAACCCGGAGCGCAGGGCCAACACGTCCGTCCCGGGGCCCTTTTACGCCCAGGACTACTGGACCAGGGGGAAGCGCATCGGTGTGATCGCCTCCTCCGACGAGCACAGCGGCCAGGGCGGGCGGCGCCACGGCGGCATCGCGGCCGTGTTTGCCGGCGACCTGACCAGGAAGAGCATTTTTGAAGCCATCCGCGCGCGGTGCTGTTACGCCACCACCGGCGAGAGGATCCTCCTGGATTTCACGGTCGGCGGCATGCCGATGGGCTCTACCCTCGACCTGGCGCGCGGCGCGGAAGCCGCAATACGCCTGCAGGTTTGGGGCACCGACCTGCTCCTGCGGATCGACATCCTCCGGCACCGGTTCGGCGTCGACCAGGATTTCGCGCCGGCAGCATCCGTTTTCCCGAAGCCGCAGTCAACGGACTTTTCACTGGAATTGTCCGATAAGGTGGAAGGCCCGTGCATGTATTATGCCAGGGTTCTCCAGCAGCCCCTGGACTGGCCGGGCATGGCCTGGACCAGCCCCGTCTGGATTGACATGAAAAAATGAAAGAAAAGGTTAAAGCCATGAAATGCAAAATACCTTCGCAGACCGTCGAGGAATATTACGGGCGCTTGAGCCTCGACGCAAAAACCTACCGGCCGCTTGACACGGTGACCGTCAGCATTCGCGGCCGCGCCCGGGGCGACAAAGAATGCCTGGTGCGCGTTTGCGACCCGGGGCAGCGCAAGTATTTTGAAGCGCAGGTGCTCCTCAAGAACAACCGCGGCCGCGTGAAGTTCACGGCGGGCCTGGGGCTTGGCGCGCACTATGTTTACCTTGTCTGGCCCGGCGGGGAAAGCCACAGCCGCTACGTCAATTTCCGCCTCGAATGCGGCACGCTCGTCGAATCCGGCGACGCTGACTTCGACAGACTTTATCCTTTCACGCGCGAGGCCATGCAGCTGGGGCGGCGGGAGTACGATACTCCGGCCGGGAAATTTGTCGGCTATATCTCGGCCGATACGTGCCACTTCGACGGCATCTGGCTGCGCGATTGGATTCACGGCCTGCCGGCCTGCCGCTACTGGGAAGCCGAGATGACCTGCGGGCTCGACCGATTCCTTGAGCGGCAGTCGGAAAACGGCATGGTTCCGGACGGGATCGAGCGCGACGGCCGCACCTGGCGCGTGGGCCTGGAATCCGACGTGGAATACATCCTGGTGCTCGGCGTGTGGCAGGCCTGGCAGGCCACCGGCGACGACCGCTGGATGGCCGCCGCCCTGCCGCGGCTCGAAAAGGCGCTGGCTTACATCCGCGGCGATCCGAAGCACTGGGACAAACAGCACGAGCTGGTCAAGCGCCAGCACAGCTGCGATACATGGGACTTTGACGTTGACGGCGCCTCCGACCGGGGCGAGGGCAGGCACGTCATCGCCACCTGCGACCAGGGCGGCTATTACCTCGCTTTCCGGGCCATGCACCAGATGTATTCGCGTCTCGGCAAGGCGGCGGAAGCCAGGCGCTGGGCGAAGGAGGCGGAAGAATACCGCCAGCGGGCGAGCCAGCTGCTCTGGGACGGGAAAAAATTCATGCATCATTTTCACCTGGACAACATCAGCCACGGCGATTTCGACGAGGGCGGCCAGCTGGCCATGGGCAACACCTGGGCAATGACGCGCGGCCTGGCCACGCCGGCGCAGGCCAGGAGCATCATAGACGAATACCGCCGCCGCCACGCCGACACCGGCGACGCCCACCCCTGGTGGAGCCTGCAGCCGGGCTACCCGGACAGCCTGGGATATTTCAAGCGGGAATACTGCCGTCAGGGCGGGTATGCCAACGGCGGCCTGATGCCCTGGGTGGGCGGGGAGCTCTGCCGCGCTGCCTTCTTCTTCGGGCGGGAGCTTTACGGGGTGGAGCTCCTGCGCGACTACGCGAAACATCTGAAGCGCACCGGAGGCGCCCAGGTGTGGTACTGGCCGGATGGCACGCCGGGTTTCCGGACTGCAAACGAGGTGCCGTATGCCGGGTGGGGCATGGCGGAGTGGGTGAATGCGCTCGTAGAAGGCCTGGCCGGCATCCGCGACGAGAACGGCCAGCTGCGCGCGGTGACCCTGGCGCCCAGCTGGGCGGCGACGCCCGTGAAAGAGGTTTTCGCCAGCGCGCGCTATGCGGCTTCCGGGTCCTACCTGGCCTACCGCATGAGCATTGACGGCAAGCGCAGGGAAATACGCCTTGAATGCACCGGCACGGGCGACCGCGTGAAATGCAGTATCCTGCTGCCGGCGGGATGGAAGCCGCGCTCGGTGAGCGGCAACGCCAACCCGATTGAGTTCCAGCTGGAGGAGCAGGAGTCCGGCCGCAGGGCGTGTTTTACGGCATACCTGTCCGAAATCAACTCCATCCGGATCGTCTGTTAATTCCCGCTGTTTATTTGCGCTTTACGGCGCAATGGGTTTGCGTATAATCCCTGCCAGTTTGTCAAAAGATGCGTAAGAGCCGCGGCCTCTCCGGCTGCTTGGTTTTACGGCAAAGAATGTCGAAAGGAATAAAATGAAAAAAAACAGGTTTGCTCTCTTTTTCGGAACGCGCGGTTTTTTCCCGGCCGGCCTTGTGCAGGAAGCGCGGCGCGACCTCCCGTCCGTCCTGAAGGAAATGGGCTTTGACTCTCTTATGATGGATGCCGGCGCTACGCCCCACGGCGCGGTGGAAACCGCGCGCGAGGGGAAAATTTTTGCCGAATTTCTCCGCAAGAACCGCGGCAAATACGACGGCGTCATCATCTGCCTGCCAAACTTCGGCGATGAAAACGGCGCCCTGGTTGCCATGCGGGATGAAAAAGTCCCCATTTTCGTCATGGCCTACCCGGATGAACTCGACAAGCTCAGGCCCGAGCAGCGGCGCGACGCCTTCTGCGGCAAGCTTTCCGTCATGGATGTTTTTGTGCAGGCGGGCATCAAGTTCACCGCCCTCGCCCCGCACACGGTCCATCCGCAGTCCGCCCGGTTCAGGGACAACGTTGATTATTTTGCCCGTGTCTGCCGGGTGGTAAACGGCATGCGCGGCATGGTCGTCGGCGCCATCGGCGCGCGCACGACGCCCTTCAAGACCGTCCGCTTTGACGAGACCGCCCTGCAGAGGCACGACATCACGGTGGAAGCGCTCGACCTTTCCATGCTCTTCCCGATGGTCAGAAAAATTTCACTTTCTTCCGCGCCGGCCAGGGCCAGGGCGAAAATGCTGGCCGCCTCTGCCTGCTGGGGCGGCGCGCCGCGCAAGGCGTTCGAAAACAGCGTGCGGCTGGCGGTGGTTTTGGATGACATCATAAGGGATTACCGGATGGACGCCATCGCGCTGCGGTGCTGGACCGAGCTGCAGCTGGAGCTGGGGATATCGCCCTGCGCCGTCCTCGGCATGTTGAACAACTCCGGCTTGGCGGCCGCCTGCGAGGTGGATGTGGGCAGCGCGGTAATGATGCGCGCGCTCGGGCTGGCTTCGGACGGCATCGCGGCCTGCCTGGACTGGAACAACAACTACGGCGAAGAAGAAGACAAGTGCATCCTGTTCCACTGCGGCCCCATCCCGGCCGCGATGATGGCCGGGAAAGGGCAGATCCGGGATCACGCGATCATTTCCAACTCGATCGGTAAGGGGCGCGGCTTCGGATGCAACACCGGCCGCATTGCGCCATGCAGCTTCACCTTCGGCAGCCTGCTGACCGACGGCGGCCGGATAAAATGCTGCCTGGGAGAGGGGAGCTTTACCGAAGACCCGATCGCCGCGGAGTTTTTCGGCTGCGCCGGGGTGGCCGAAATCGAGGGCCTGCAGAAGGTCATGCTTTACCTCGGGCACAACGGCTACCGCCACCACGTCAGCATTGCCGGCGGCAGCCACGCCGCCCCGGCCGCCGAGGCCATGGAGCGCTACCTTGGATTTGAGGTTGCCCGGCCGCAGGTTTCATGCTAATAAACGCAATATTAACGTATTAACATAAGCAATGGCGCCACGGCGCCGGTCTTTTGTGCGGGAAGAAATACAGATATGCCAACCTACGAGTACGAATGCAAGAAATGCGACCGCGTTTTTGAGGTTTTCCAGAGCATCACGGCTGCGCCCCTGCGGCAGTGCCCGAAATGCAAGGGCAAAGTCCGCCGCCTGATCGGCCGGGGCTCCGGCATCATTTTCAAGGGCAGCGGCTTTTATCAGACCGACTACAGGAGCGAGCATTATAAAAAACGGGCCGCGGAGGAAAGCAAGACCTCCGTGCCAACGCCGGCCGCGGATGCCAAGAAGCCCGCCGCCAAAAAAGAAAAAACCGGGCAAAGGTGAAATATGGCCGGAAGGGCAGCGATCAGGTGCGCAGAGTGCGGTTTCGAAAATGAGCCCGGGCATATCTACTGCGCCAGGTGCAAAGCCAAGCTCAATCTCGACCAGATCTCCAGCAAGTCATTCGACCTGACCCCGCGCCGCAGCATCATCCTGCAACTGCTGCAGTTTATCCTGCTGGTGCTTCTCATCTGTTTTACATTCGCCCTCTGGCCGGTGCCGGTGGAAACGGTGCCATTCACTGCAAAAGAATTCGCCGGGGCGAAAGGCAAGATGCAGCGCCTCCAGCAGGGCGCGCTCACGGAGCACATGGAGTTTTCCGAGAAGGAAGTCAACATGCTTTTCACCCAGTTTATCCAGGAAAACCGCCGCCGGCCGAGCTACAGCCCCGGCTTGGTTTCCCTTTCTTCGGCGCGCGTGGCGCTGGAGGAAGGCGCGCTGACCGTCTCCATGTTTTACCAGGTCGGCCCCCTGAGTGTCGGCCCGGTCGAGCTTGGCCCCGTATTTACTTCTTACGAAGTGACCGGGCAGCCTGAACCGGGGCCCTCCGGCCTGGAGTTCGCGGCGCTGAAGGGCGCCATGGGCCACCTGCCGCTGCCTTTCCTGGGCGGCGCCCTCGGCAAGGCGCGCCTGCAGGAGCTGTTCGAGCCTTTCACTAACGCGCGCGTCTTCCTCGGACGGCTCGAAGATATCCGCCTCCGTGAGGGCGGCGTTCGCGTCAAATATTCCAGAAAATAATGGTATAATATGAACAAGGTTAAACGGACCCACAAGACTACCGTGGGCGTGATCAATGCCGAAACCCTCGCCTTCACGGCCGGCCGGGACCCGGAACTCGACCGGCGCCTGGCGGTCGCCGACTGCATCGGCACGGCCGCGCACGCCGTGATGCTCTTCAGGATGCCGGTCAGGCCGGCAATCATCACACCCGCCGAATGCAAAAAGGTGTTGCGGGAACTTTCCGCAATCATCCGCCGCGCGCGAAAAAACGATTTCAATATCACGCTCCAGGACCAGGATTGCCACCTGGCCATTGAAAGGACCCTCACTGCAAGGCTCGGCGAAACCGGCAGGAAAATCCACACCGGCCGCAGCCGCAATGACCAGGTTGCCACGGCTCTGCGCCTCCATGGCAAGGAACAAATGCTGGAACTGGCCGAAGAGGCTTTGGGCCTCTGCGGGGCGCTCCTGGGCCTGGCCGGGCGCCATAAAATGGCGCCGATGGTCGGGCGCACCCACATGCAGCCGGCCATGCCCTCCAGCGTCGGGCTCTGGGCCTCGGCATACGCGGAAGGAATCCTGGAAGACATCGAGCTCCTGAAAGGCGCATACCTCCTCAATGACCGTTCTCCGCTCGGGTCGGCCGCGGGCTTCGGCGTCCCCCTTCCGATAGACCGCCGGCTGGTTTCGGAGCTGCTCGGGTTCCGGGGGCCGATCCTGAACGTTGTGCACGCGGGCAATACGAGGGGTAAAATCGAAAGCATCGTTCTTTCCGCCGCCGCCCAGCTGATGGTCACGCTTTCGCGCCTGGCCCAGGATCTGATCATATTCACCATGCCGGAATTCAATTATTTCACTTTGCCCCCCGAAATGTGCACCGGCAGCAGCATCATGCCCCAGAAAAACAACCCCGACATTCTCGAGCTGGTACGGGCCAAGGCGGCGCGCGTATGCGCGGAGGCATTCAGCGCCCTGGAAATTACGCGCGCCCTGCCTTCCGGCTACAACCGCGATTTGCAGGAAATCAAGGGCCCTTACATGGATGGCCTGGATACGGCGCTTGCCAGCGCGCGGATCATGATCCCGATGGTCGCCGGCCTCAAGGTTAACCGCGCGGCCCTGCTGCAGGGCTTCCGGCCCGGCGTTTTTGCCGCCGACCAGGCCCTGTTCCTGGCGGGCCAAGGCGTGCCTTTCCGCGATGCCTACCATCGCGTCAAGGAGAGCCTGGCCAAGCTGGAAAACATGGATCCGGCCGAAGCCATCCGCCGCAAGAAACATCTCGGGACAACGGCCAACCTGGACCTCGGCCTGCTCTGCGCCCGGCGGGCCGGTGAAGAGAAATATTTCCGCCGCGAAAGAAAAAAATATTACCGGAGCGTTTCCCGCCTGCTCGGCCTTAAATATCCGCTGAAATAAAGGAAGAATGCAGAATGATGAATGTAGAAAAAGAGCTCACAATATTCATGTCTTTTATATTTTATTCTGCATTCTGAATTCTACATTCTTAATTTCCCAATGTTATCGGCCATTGAAATACGCGGCCTGAAAGTCGAGTTCCGCGCCGGGCGCAAGGTTGTTCCCGCCCTGCGGGGGCTGGATCTGAAGGTCGCCGAGGGCGAAGTCTTCGGCTTCATCGGCCCGAACGGCGCCGGCAAAACCACCACCATGCATGTGCTGCTGGGCTTCATCGAGGCCGCGTCCGGCTCGGCCGAGGTTTTCGGCGAGGATGTCCGCCGCTCAATCGCCCGGCGCCGGATCGGCTACATGCCGGAAAATCCGCAGATGTACCGCTTCCTGACCGGCCGGGAGCTGCTGGCCATGGCGGGGCGGCTTTTCGGTTTGGGAGGCAGCGCCCTGGCCGCAAAGGTTGAGTCGCTTGTTAACATGGTCGGGATTGAGGCCGCGGCCGACCGCAGGATCGAAGGCTATTCGCGCGGGATGATGCAGCGCATCGCCCTGGCTCAGGCGCTGGTGAACGATCCGGACCTGGTCATCCTGGATGAGCCGACCGGCGGGTTTGACCCCATCGGCCGGATCGAAATCCGCAGGATCATCGCCGGCCTGCGCGCGGCCGGCAAAACGGTGTTTTTTTCATCGCACGAGCTTTCGGAGGTTGAAAAGGTCTGCGACCGCGTCGGCATCATTGCCAGGGGAATCCTCGTGGCATCCGGCTGCATATCGCAGCTGGCCGCGCCCGGCGAAACCCTGGAGCAGTATTTCGTGAGGGTGCTGGCATGAGGAACACGCTTGTCATAGCGCAGGCGGTCTGGATTGAAACTCTGCGCCGCAAGGATCTTTATGTCCTGGCCGCGCTCCTGGCGGCTCTGCTGCTGGTTTTCGTTTCGCTCGACATCTTCGGGGTCCGGAGCATGGTGAGCTACATCAAGGAGATCGGGCTCCTGATGACATGGGTCTTTGCATGGATCCTGGTCATCGGCGTGAGCGTCCGCCAGCTTCCGCAGGAGGAAAAATCCGGCACGATTTTTCCCCTCCTTGCCAAGCCGGTGACCCGCGCCGAGCTCATAACCGGAAAGTGGATCGGGGCGCTCGGCGTGGCCGTGGCCTCCACGCTGGTCCTCTACATCCTGCTGGCCGGCATCGTGGCCGCGCGCGGCGGCATGTGCAACGTTGCGCTGATGCTCGAGGCCTGGGCGCTGCATGCCTGCTTTATGGCGGTGGTCGCGGCCATGGGGCTGCTTTTTTCCACCCGGATGAACAGCGACGCCGCCGCGACCCTTACGGGAATCCTGAGCTTTGCCTCCTTCGCGCTCCTGCCGAGAGTGCCCGAGCTGGCCGGCGGGGCGGGGAGCCTGCAAAAGACCGCGCTCATGTTCGTCTACTACGCCCTGCCGCACCTTGAGCTCTTTGACCTGCGCCAGCGCCTGGCGCACGACTGGGAGGCAATGCCCCTCGAGCCTTTCCTGATGATCGGCGCCTACGGCATCCTGGTCTCAACCGCTTTGCTCGCGCTCGGCTGGCTGGCCTACCGCCGGAAAATGTTCAACCGCGACCAGATGTGAAAACTCAGGATGCCATAATGAAATCATGCGCTCCTTGCGGCGCGCTCCGCGTCTGGCTGGCAGCCGTCCTGCTCTGGGCGGCGGCCTTTTCGCTCGCCTGCCGGCTCCTGGAGATGCCCCCCCCTCGCTCGGAGGCCGGAAGGAACTTTGCCAGCATGGTGTTTGGAGGCGTCCGGGCGGAGGTGAGCGAGGGCCTGTTCGGGCAGGCGGACCTCGTTTACCACAAGGGCGTCAGGGCCGCCCCCCGGATGAAAAAACCGGACTGGTTTGCCCGCATGCGACTGCAGTCGGCGCCCTACGGCCACCGCCACCTGCGCGACGACGACATCGTGGAGATTATGCCCTGGCTCTATCTTGCCACGCGCGTAGATCCCGGGAACATGACCGCGTACTCCGTGGCCGCCTATTGGCTGGCCGGCGCGGCCGGGCGGCCGGAGCTGGCCGAGGAAGTTTTAAATGAGGCCCTGCGCAATAATCCCGGCGATTACCGCGCCTACATGGAAAAAGGGCGCCTGGCCATGAAGCTGGGCCAGTATTCGAAGTCGGCCCGCTACCTCGATGCGGCCCTGGCGCGTCTCCCGGGCGCCGCCGGCGTCGACGGCGAACAGAAGCGCCATGACGGCGCCGAAATGCTGGTTTACCTGGGGCTGGCCCGCGAAATCCTGGGCGCGCCCCTCGCGGCCGCGCGCTGTTACCGCGCGGTGCTGGAGTTGTTCCCGGGACGCTTGAAATTACAGGAAAGGATGCTAGCATTGGAGAAAACGGGGCATTCGCCGTCTTCGCCGGAGGAGCAGGCGCGGGCCATGCTCTACCGGCACGGCGATGTTTGTGCACAAGCCGAGGATCACTGATTGGTTTCACCGGAGGCGGAGCAGGGAATGTATCTTCAATATTACGGCCTTAAGGAAAAGCCCTTTAATCTTACGCCCGATCCCAAGTTCCTGTTCTTTACCCACAACCACCGCGAGGCCTTCGACCACATGGTCTACGGCATCGAGCAGCGGAAGGGCTTTGTGGAGCTGACGGGCGAGGTCGGTTCCGGCAAGACGACCATATGCCGCGCCGTGCTGTCATCGCTGACGCGCAAAGTTAAAACCTCCCTCGTGTTCAACCCGTTCCTGACCGAAAACCAGCTGCTGCGATCCATCCTGAGGGATTTCGGGATTGCGGTGAAGGGCCGGGACCGCCTCACGCACATCGAAACCCTGAACGCTTTTTTGCTGGACAACCTGAAGTCCGGTGATAATGTTGCCCTGATCATTGATGAGGCTCAGAACCTAAGCCCGGCCGTGCTTGAGCAGGTGCGCTTGCTGTCGAACCTTGAGACGGACCAGCACAAGCTGCTGCAGATAGTGCTCTGCGGGCAGCCTGAGCTGAGGCAGCGGCTGGCGGCCCCGGAGTTCCGCCAGCTGCGCCAGCGGATAAGCGTCAGGTATCATCTGCTGCCGATGAATGAGCAGGAAACAGGCCAGTACATTGAGCACCGCATGAAAATGGCGGGGTGGGAAGGCGGACAGCTGTTTGCCTCCGATGCCCTGCGCCGGATTCACCATTATGCCCGCGGGGTGCCGCGCCTGATTAACTCGCTCTGCGACATAGCCCTGCTGGCAGGATACGCGGGCAGCGCCGCGGTCATAAATGCCGGGTATGTCAGCAGGGCCATCAAGCAACTGGAAGGTCAATCATGAGTCTTCTTCAGGAAGCATTGAAGAGAAAGGAAGAGGATGACGCCCGGCGCGCCGCGGGCGCCCAGCCCGCCGGCAATGGCGGTGCGCCCCCGGAAGGAACGGCAAAACTTACATTGGCCGGAGCGCGGCCGCCCGAAAACAGGCCGCCGGTCGTCCCGCCTCCGGGCCCGCCTGTTGCCATGCCCGTACCGGTGCCGGCCAGCCCGGATGTGGTTCCGGCTGAAGAGGCTGCCGCTCCCTCCGAACTGGCCGCCCGGGCCGAAGAGGCTGCCCCCCCTGCCGAACGGCGTAAATCGGCCGCGCTCTGGCTGATTGTGCTGCTGGGCGCTCTGATAATCGGCCTGACGGCCGCGGCGGGCGTTATGATTTTCTTTCGCGCCCCGTCCGCGCAGCCGGTTCGCGCAGAAAAAACCCCGGCGCCGGCTGCCCCGGCCGCCGCCCCGGCTGCCCTGGCTGAAGCCACTCCCGCGTCTGCGCCGGCAGAATCGCCCGCGGCGGCAAAGGAAGCTTTGGTCGCCGGCGCGGCTGCCCAGACCGTCGTTGCCGCCCGCGAGGAGGCTGCTCAGCCGGCGCAGACGCAGGAAACCGCGGCCGCGGAGTCCGCTCCGGTTGCGGCAGTCCAGGCCCGGCCGCAGGCGGCCGTCCAGGCTCAGGTTAAGTGGCCGGTGCTCAAGCTTACGGGGATACTGCGTGGTTCGGGCAAAACAGAAAGCTCGGCCTTTATCAACGGCAAGATCCTCGGACCCGGCAAGAAGATTGAAGAGGTAACCGTTGTGGAAGTGCAACCCGACGGCGTAATTCTGCAGTACGGTAGCGAGAAGAAGTTCCTGCGGGTGGGCGCGACCTCGTATTAATTCACTTCGGCTTGCCCTCTTCCGGCTGCAGCATGGCCTTGATCTTGCCCACCGCGCTGTCAAAATCCTCGGAAGCGACGATGAAGAAGTGGCAGTCCCGCCCGATCAGTCCGGATACGTCCATCTTGAGCTGCTCGTCGTAGGGGTTGAGCAGGGCCACCAGAGCGTCGTTCCCTATGATTTCAAAGACGATCGCGCAGCGGTTGATGATGAATTCAAGCGAGAGCTGCGTGACGGTCTCCTTCTGGAGTTCAAAGTTCCCGAGGCAGATCATGGGAGTGTTGCAGTTGGTGGAGGCGAAGGCCATGATGTCGTTGACGCCCGCAAAATTGCGGTCATGGAGGGCGTGCAGGGTCGAAACGGGCATATCGCCGGCGCTGCCGGAGGTTTCCGAAAGGTCGTGTACGATCATGGAATAGTCTTCCTGGCTCAGCTTCTTGGCCTGCAGCAGGTTCCAGGCAAATGAAATTTCCGCGGCGATGTGCCCCTGGCGGCTCGCGAGCGTTTCGCCGTCGTCAATGATTTCCGCCATCACCTTTTTGGAAGACAGGCTGTCCAGCCTGGCGATGGCGTCCTGGACGGCCTGGTTCGGCTTGCTGATCTGCTTGAGCTTTTCCAGGATGTCCTGGGCGGAATCCTCGTCGTTTTCATCGGCCAGGACGTTGGCCAGGCGCACGAGGTAGTCCTCGGCCCGGGTGTGATCGCCGATCTTGTCGTAGGCATCCGCGAGGGTTTCAAGAGAAAAGCGGTCGTTGGGCATCACCTCGAGAATTTTCTCGAACTGCCCGATCGCATTCCAGACTTCGGACTCGGTCTGGCTTAGTTCCCCGGATTGCTCCTTGTTCATGTGGAACCGGACGAATAAAAAGATTGTTATTTGCGGTCTGAAAAGTATAATAATCCCGTTTTATAAATTAGCAACATTTAAAATTATATTGCCCGGCCGGGATCCGGGGGCGGGTCTTCCTTAGGGCTATGGTCATGGAAAGCGATTCATTCAGCGGGCAGATCGGGGCGATTCTCACCCGGCGGAACCTGATGGACCGGGAGACGCTGCAAAAGACCCTCGATGCCGCCAAGGCGGAGGGCAAGAGATTCGAGGAATACCTGTTCGAGAAAAAGCTGATTTCCGACATTGACATCACCCTCGTGATCTCGGAATACCTCGACATGGCGCCGATGAGCCTGGCGCATTTTATTCCCGACATCCAGCTGCTTGAGCTCATCCCCGCCGACAAAATGAAAAGCATCGTGGCCGTGCCCGTGGCCCGCGTAGGCAAAACTTTGACGGTCGCCTTCGGCGATCCCTTCAACACGGCCAACATTGACGAGCTCCAGTCCATCACCGGCATGCGCGTGGAGCCGCTGGTGGCCTCCGAGCGCGAGGTCAAGGAAATCCTCCAGAAAGTCCTTGAACAGCTTTCGCCCGACCTGGAAGACATGTTCAAGACCATGGAGGAAAGCGACGAAATCGAAGTAGGGCACGAGAAAAAAGAGGATGTAAGCCTGGACGAGATGCTGGAAAGCGCCGAGGGCGCGCCGGTGATACGCATCGTCAACTCAATCCTGGTCGAGGCCCTCCGCCGGCGCGCGAGCGACATTCACATCGAGCCTTGCGAGAAAGCGCTCCGCCTCCGCTATCGCGTTGACGGTGATCTCTACGAGGTGCCGAGCCCGCCCAAAAACCTGCAGTCGGCGATCATTTCCCGCATAAAAATCATGTCGGACATGAACATTGCCGAGCGGCGCATACCGCAGGACGGCCGCTTCAAGGTGCGCGCCCTGGGCAAGGAGGTTGACGTGCGCGTGAACCTCCTCCCGATCATTTTCGGCGAAAAAATCGTCATGCGTATCCTCGACAAGTCCAGCCTGGCGCCGAGCCTGGCGGCGCTCGGGCTCGACAAAAAGGCCTACGAGTCCCTGATTTATGCCATTTCTCAGCCGCACGGCATCATCCTGGTCACCGGCCCGACCGGCAGCGGCAAGACCACCACGCTTTATTCCTGCCTCCAGGACCTGAACAAGCCCGATGTCAATATCGTCACCACCGAGGACCCGGTTGAGTACCAGCTGACGGGCATCAACCAGGTCCAGATAAACGAGGATGTCGGCCTGACCTTCGCCAACGCCCTGCGCGCCATCCTCCGCCAGGACCCGGACATCGTCATGATCGGCGAGATACGCGACCAGGAAACGGCGGCGATCGCCGTCAAGGCCGCCCTGACCGGCCACCTTGTCTTGAGCACCCTGCATACCAACGACGCCGCTGGCGCCATCACCCGCATGCGCGACATGGGGCTGGAGGCCTTCCTGCTTTCGTCCTCCATCATCATGGCCCAGGCCCAGCGCCTCTATAAAAAACTTTGCCAGAACTGCAAGAAGCCCGGAAAAGTGCCGGAAGACTACCTGCGCATCAACAACATCGACCCCAAGATTTTCGGAGATAATCCGCTCTACGAGCCGATCGGGTGCCCCAAGTGCATGAACTCCGGGTTCAAGGGGCGCGGTTCGATGATGGAAATCCTGATGGTGGACGACGATATCCGCCAGATGATTTTGAAGAACGTGAATGCCAAGGCCATGTCGGACAAGGCCATCGAAAGGGGCATGATGACCCTGCGCATGGTCGGCCTGGAGAAAGTCAAGGAAGGCATGTCAAGCCTGGAGGAAGTCCTGAGCGTGACCGGTGGAGAATGATGTGCATCCGCCGGTGATTAAAAATCCCGCCCGGCGGGATGCATGATGCGAGGAACAAAATATTATGGCAGTATTCAAATCAGTCTCCAAGCCCCCGGCCGGCGTTGAGCCTGCGCGGGCGCCAGTTTCAGCGGCCGCGGAAAAAAAACCGGTTGTGGAAAAAAACACCCGTGAACAGAAGGGCGGCGCGGAGCGCGTGATCGGCGCCGGCAAGATCAAGCAGAAGGAGCTGCCGCCTTTTTCGCGCCAGCTTTCCGCCATGCTGATGGCCGGTATGCCGCTCATCCAGTCCCTGGATGCCCTCGAGGACCAGACCAGCGACAAGAACTTCCGCAACGTGGTTGCCGGCCTTAAAAACTACCTCCAGGCCGGCGCCTCCTTTTCCGAGGCGCTCAACCATTACCCCACGGTTTTTGACACCCTCTACGTCAACATGATCAAGGCGGGCGAATCGGGCGGGCAGCTCGGCGAAACCGCCGGCCGGCTGGCAACCTTCCTCGAAAGCTCGGCGCGGCTGAGCAGCAAGGTCAAGTCGGCCATGACGTACCCGGTGGCCGTCCTGTGCATCGCCCTCGGCATTGCCGTGGCCATGATTCTCTTCATTGTCCCGGTCTTTTCCGGAATGTTTGCCGACTTCGGCGCCAAGCTGCCCGCTCCCACCCAGTTCCTGGTTGACCTGAGCGGCAACCTCAAGCGCTACGGCATCTTCATCCTCATCGCGCTCGTGGGAGGCATCATAGCTTTTAACAAGTACAAGAAAACCCCGGCCGGCGCCCTGCAGATTGCCCAAGTCGTGTTGAAGTTCCCGGTTATCGGTGAGCTCACCCGCAAGGTCGCCACCAGCCGCTTCGCCAGGACCTTCGCCCAGCTGCTCAAGAGCGGCGTGCCCATCCTGCAGGCCATGGAAATCGTGTCGCGCGCCACGGGCAACAAGGTTTTTGAAACCGTGATCATGTCCGCGCGCAGCACGGTCGAGCAGGGCGAGCCGCTTTCAACCGCCCTGGTAAAGTATCCATGCATACCCAAGCTGCTGGTGCACATGATGTCCGCCGGCGAGAAAACCGGCAAAATCGACGAGATGATGCAGAGCATCGCCGACTTTTACGACGTCGAGGGGTAAGTGATGCTCGACGGCCTGACCTCGATGATCGAGCCCCTGCTAATGATCTTCCTGGGCGTGATCATCGGCGGCATTGTCATCTCCATGTTCCTGCCGATCTTCAAGATGGGCGAGGTGGTCGGAGGTTAGCGGCCGGAACAGCGCGGCGGGCGGCCGCCGCGGACGGCGCTGGGCCCGGGTGAGTTTCAACCCGAAATGCGCTCCACCGCGTCGCGGGCGGCGTCCTGCTCCGCATCGCGCTTGCAAGCGCCGCGCCCGAGGCCGGCGGCCTGGCCGTTGATTTCGGCCTGGACAAAGAAAATCCGCGCGTGGGCCGGCCCGGTCTGCTTGACCACCCGGTAGTGCGGGTTGGTTTTCCACCGGCGCTGGACCAGCTCCTGCAGGCGTCCCTTGGGATTATCCTCGAGCTGGTCGGAAGAGGAATCAATGCCCTTCAGCAGGCCGAGGAAGAGCTTGTGGAAAATACGGCTCACGGCCACGATGCCGCCATCCAGGAATGCCGCGCCGATGACGGCCTCGAAAGCGTCGGTTATGTTGGAGGGCCGGCGGTTTCCCCCGCTTTTCTGCTCGCCCCTGCCCAGCTGCAGCCAGTCGCCCAGGCGGATGGATTGTCCAAGGCCGGCCAGGGCCTTGCCGCTGGTGAGCCGGCTGCGGAGCATGGTCATGTCGCCCTCGCGCAGCTCCGGGAAATTACGGAAGAGGTAATCCCCGGCCACCAGCGAAAGGGCGGCGTCGCCCAGGAATTCCAGCCTCTGGTTGTCCTCCACGCCGTCGCCGCATTCGAAGCGCAGGGAGCGGTGAATCAGGGCGGTGGCCAGGAGCGATTTGCGGCGGAAAGAATAGCCGATGCCCTTTTCAAGGGCGCGATAGGGGTTATGGAAGAGGTGCCTGATCATTTTGCGCGCGGGTGGAATTGTTCGTGGATTGATTTGAGGCGCGACTGGTCAACGTGGGTATAGATCTGGGTGGTGGCAATGTCGGCGTGCCCGAGCATTTCCTGGATCACCCGCAGGGGCGCGTTGTTGGCCAAAAGGTGGCTGGCGAAGGAATGCCGCAGTGTGTGCGGGCTGATCTTTTTCTGGATGCCGCTTTTGCGCGCGTATTGCTTGATGAGCTTCCAGACCGTCTTGCGGCTGATTTGCCGGCCGCGGCGCGAGAGAAAGATATCGCGGTTGCGGGGATCTTCCGTGAATGACGGGCGGGCTTCGGCGATGTATTTCCTGAGCGCCGCCGCAGCCTTGTCCGAGAACGGCACCACCCGCTCCTTCTGGCCCTTGCCGGTGCAGCGCAGGTAGCCGGCGTCAAAGGAGATGCTTTCGAGCGTAAGGCTGCAGAGCTCGGAAACGCGCAGCCCGGTGGCATAAAGCAGCTCGAGCATGGCGTGGTCGCGCACCGCCGCCGGCTTGGCCCCTTCGGGCGCGGCCAGCAGGCGCTCTACCTCCTTGACCGAGAGCGTGGCCGGCAGGGCCTTCCAGAGCTTGGGGGAATCCATCGCCTCGGTGATGTTGGCCGTGAGCAAACCCTCGCGCTGGAGGAAGCGGAAAAAAACCTTGATGGCCACGAAAAGGCGCGAGACGGAGTTAACCCCCAGGCCGTGGCCTTTTTCGAAAAGCAGGAAATCAAGTATGTCTTCGCGGCGCACCGCGTTGATCGAGGCGATCTTTTTCCGCTCCAGGAACTGGATGAACTTGGCCAGGTCCGACTGGTAGGCTGAGCGGGTGTTGGCGCTCAGCCCGCGCTCGAGCGAGATGTAGTCCACAAACTGGTCAACTAAAAGCCTCATATAAAATGCAGGAGGAAGAATGAAGAATGCAGAATTGATCCATTTGCCGTGGATTTATGATTTCATTTCCTCATTTATAGTTCCGCATTCAGCCTTTCTTCAGCGGCATTCCGGCGGCAGGGCGGCAACGGCGTTGGTCTGGGCGGGTATGTCGTTGGCGTCAAAGCCGGCGGCGGCAATGGTGTATTCAAGGTTTTTCCGCGCGATGACCATGGAATTATAGGTTATGGTAGTCTCGCTCTTTTGAAAATCCGGACGGACGGATACGATGCCCGGCTGGCGCATGAAGGAGTCCTGGATGATTTTGGCGCAGGCCTGGTTCTTCACGCCCGGCGTCTTGATAACGGCCACCCTGATATCCTGCTTGCGGCAGGCAACGGCCGCGAGCGCGACCAGCATTACCAGGATTGCCAGACGAAGGGTTTTGTTCATGGCGTTCATGCCGTAAAAGTAATACCTTCCCGGGACGAAGTAAAGGTTATATTCACCTTCGCCAACCTGCGCGCCCGCCCGGCGCCGGGCAAAGAGCCGGTTACTTGTCCTGCAGGTGCAGCTTCACCAGTTCGAGAACGTCTTCCGCCGTCCGCAGCGCCTGCAGCTTGCGCTTGAGCTCGGCGCAGCCCCTGAAGCCGCGGGCGTAGCCTACCAGGTGGCAGCGGAAGTGGAGAACCGCTTCAAGCTCGGCGCTGCGGCGAGGATGGCGCCTGGCCTTAAGGGCCTTTTCCTTGTGCGCGATGCACAGGCGCAGGTGCTCCTCTATGAGCGCGAGGTGCTCCGCGAGCGTGTGCGGCCGCGCCGCGCGGCCGTGGAAGAGGGCGTGGATTTCATCGAAAATCCACGGGTTGCCGATGGCGGCCTTGCCGACCATGACCCCAGCCACGTCCGTTTCGGCGATCATACGGCGCGCGTCTTCGGCCGTGCCGATGCCGCCGTTGCCTATGACGGGAATGGACAGCTCCGCCCTGGTCTTCGCCAGCGCTTCCCAGCCGGCCGGGCCGGCGTGGCCGGCGGTGGTGTAGCGGGCGTGAATGGCAATCGCGTCCGCGCCGCCATCCTCGGCGGCCCGGGCTGTTTCCGATATGTTCATCCGGCCCGGGGCCGGGCCGAGCCTGGTCTTGACCGTAACCGGAAGGGGCGAGGCTTTTTTCATGGCCCTGACGATCCGCGCGATTTTTCCCGGCTGCTCCATGAGGGCCGCGCCGGCGCCCCTGGCCACAATCCTGGAAACGGGGCAGCCGCAGTTTAGGTCAATGGTCTGGAAGCGCCCGGTTTCCGCAACAGCGGCCGCGGCCCGGGCGAGGGTGTCCGGGCTGGAGCCGTAAACGTGCGCGGCCACGAGCCGCTCGCCGGGGAAAGTCTCAAGGATGTGCCAGGTCTGCCTTGAGCCGCGCACAATGCCTTCCGCGCTGGTCACCTCGGTGAAAGTCATGCCGCAGTGGAAACGCGCTGCGAGAAAACGCGCCGCCGCGTCAGTGTAGCCGGCCATCGGGGCGAGTATCACGGGATATTCCACGGCCAGCGCGCCGATCTTAAGCGGCTTGATGAGGGCATCGCCATTTTGCATGTTGTGTATAACACCCCGGGCGTATGAGAATATTTTTTTTGCGCGCGGCCACAGTATTATGATCGGCGTGGCAGGTATCAAGAAAAAACAAAATGCCCCGCGGTTGCCCGCCTCCGCGCCCAAATTCGCCGTTGTCAAACTCCGGCCCATGGGATAGCATCTTGCAGGCTTACGACAGGCGGGGATGAAAAAAACAATTTTAATCAGCAACGACGACGGGTTTCACGCCGCCGGGATAGCGGCCCTGCGCCGGGCCCTGGCCGGCCTGGGCAGGCTGGTCATCGTGGCGCCGGCGGCCGAACAGAGCGGCACGGGCCATGCCATCACGGTGGCCAACCCGCTCAAGGTGCAAAAGCAGAAGCTCGACGGCCGGCACGCGGGCTACTCGGTCAACGGCACCCCCGCGGACTGCGTTAAAATCGCCACGAGCGTCCTTCTCGGCCGCCTGCCGCAGATGGTGGTCAGCGGCATAAACCTCGGGGCGAACGTGGGTATAAGCGTGGTATATTCAGGGACGGTGGCCGCGGCGGCCGAGGGGGCCATCCTCGAAGTGCCCAGCATGGCCGTCTCGCTGGATGCTTCCGCCAATCCCCGCTGGGACACGGCCGCGCATGTCGCCCGGAAGCTGGCCGACCAGCTCCTGCGCAAGGGGCTACCGCGCGCGACCATGCTGAACGTGAACGTTCCCAACCTGCCCCCTAAAAAAATAAAAGGCATGAAGCTGACGAGGGTGGGGCGCTCGCGCTTTGCCGAAATATTCCACCGGCGGGTCATGCCGCGCGGCGGGAATTACTACTGGCTTGATGGAGAGCTTGAGCCGCTGCAGGACATCGGCCGCCCGCGCCCGGCCGGGGTGGAGACCGACATAGAGGCCGTCAGAAACGGGTTTGTCTCGGTCACGCCGATCAGCTTCGACCTCACCGACCAGGGCGCATTGGCCGAGTTGAAGAGTTGGGACCTTGCACTCTGATGCAATTTGGCGATTGATGCTGTGGCCGCGGTTTGGAATATACCAATTGCTACGTTACATGATTGAATGGCAGTTATTACCCCGGCAATTCAAGTTATGACATTCATCACCGTCCCTAGAAACATTGCGGCGCTGCTGTGCATGCTGGCGTCTTTATCCCTGCCGGATATCCGGGCGGAAGACACCATGTATCTTTCGTTCGACCGCTCCTGCGAAGCCGATATCGCCCTTGGAAGCAAAAAGCCTGTCGAAAATAACGGCGCCCAACCAGTTCCCGGCATCCGCGGCAATGGCGTCCTGCTTGGCAATGCCGCGCGGCTTGCATACCTCGCCGATAAGAACCTGCGGCCGGAAAGCGGGAGCGTATCTCTGTGGGCCAGGCTGGAAAAAACGCCGGAAGGCGTCGGGGGCTGGCCGGATCGCGCCATCGCGCCGGAGCCGCCGCGGAAATCATACCATCTGTTTTTCGGATGGGGTGTCCTGGAAATTGCCTCCGCGACCGAAAAGGGGTTTGTCCTCAACCGGATGTTTGCGGGCGACTGGATGCACCTGGCGCTGACCTGGAGCGGCGCGGATGCGCGCCAGCACTTGTTCCTGAACGGCCGTCGCATCTACAGCGCGCCCTACGCGGCCCCCGGCCAGGCTGGGGAAAAAATCCTCCTGGGCAGCGAAACCTGGGACCGGCTCGGGCTGGACGGCGTCCTGGACGAGGTGAAAATATTTGACAAGGCGCTCACGGAAGCCGAGGTTTGCCGAATATATTCGGAATTAAATCCGGTCACCCCGGTGCTGGCGGATTACGCGGGCTTCACCGGGCGCGAAAATATCTACCGCGTGCGCTTTGTCAACATTAGCACCAATGAAGTCAAAAATGAGTTTACCCTCTCGGTTTATCCCAAGGCAGGCCGCAACAGCCTTTATGACCGCAAGTTCCGGGTCAACCTCGCGCCCGGCCAGACCGCCTGGGAGGAGTTTGTTTTCACGCCGCCGGAAGCGATTGCTTACCGGATGGTGTTTTCGGATGGCATTATCCAGCGCACTTATGAAACCGCGGCGCTGCCGGCCGAATCCATCACGGAGGCCATGCCATTGTCGGCGGATGGCGCAGCCGCGATGCGCCTGGTGGAGGAGATCGACTGCGCCGCGGTTGATTCCGCCGAAAAGTATCGCGACGACGGGCATTGCCGGGTTGTGGATTCGCCCGTTGGAAAATACCGCGAAACCACCTTGCGTGAAACCAACGCCGGCTTCGCGTATCGCTTCCATATCTGCAAAACGGCAGTCGGCAAGCCGCACTGCCTGGAGGTGGAGTACCCGGATGACAAAAGCCGCATTTTTTCAGTGTCGGTTTTCCCGTTTGCATATGACCGCGTTGACGGCTCAGGCTGCCTGGATACAATGGGCATACTCACCGGCGGCAACCACCCGCTTACCCGCCAAAAGCAGTGCAAAAAGCTGCTCTTCTGGCCCGACCGCGAAAACTTCATGGCCGTCTTTTCCGCCTTCTGCCCGCGCGGCGACAGCATGGGCCCGGCCGTCTGTAAAATCCGCCTGCACGAGCTGCAGGAACCGTTGCCGCGCCTCCAGGTAAACTTTCCGGAAAGCCTCCCGCAACGGGAGTTCGGCATCTGGGAGGAAGATCCGACCATGCTGGCCGGCAACTGGTTTAACCGTCCGGAGGCCTACGGGCGCAAGGTGGATTTGGACTTCTGGCGGATCAAGGCCGAACGGGCGCTGCAGTACCTGCGCCACAGCGGGAAAACTCGCTGGTCGATGCTGCTGTTCGATTACTACGGCGACAACTCGGGCAGTATGTCTTACCTCCTGCCGGATTCGCCCCTCACCTCGTGCGCCGGGCGCCTGCCGGGCTGGGCCGACGTTTTCGCGCTCGTGTTCGAGCGGGAGGGAGTGCCCTTTTTTATTGAGCTGAACCACCGCGCGATGCGCTCCGGCGCCGGCGCCCTGGATCCGCTGCTGGGCCCGGATGGCCTGGCCAAAAGCACGGCGGAAGCCGTCGCGCGCGGCGAAAAAGCGGTTGAATTGTTTTCAAGCGGCGATACGGTAGCGCTGCACGCGAACGAACCGCTTCTTGACCCGTTGCACCCGGCCGTGCAGGAAGCCTTCAGGAAGGTCATCGCAGCCTATGCCCGGAAGTTCGGAAAATACAAATCCTTCGCCGGCATAAACATCGTCTCCCCGCTGGACATCAGTTTCCACTCCGAAGAATGCGGCTACGGGGACTTCACCACCGGACTTTTTGAGCGAGAGTGCAAGGTGAGCTTGCCGGTGCCGTGCAACGATCCGCAGCGCTTTTCCAAGCGCTGCAAATACCTGGAGGAAAACTGCCGGGAAAAGTGGATCGCCTGGCGCTGTGAAAAGATACGCGACTTTTATAAAATCCTGGCGGATACTTTAAACGAAGGCGCGCCGGGCCGGCGCATAATCGCGCGGTGCATGCTGGGCATGGAGAACCCCTTGGCGGCGCAGCTCGCGCAAGGGCCAATCGCCACCGCCTTGCGCGATGTTTATCGCGGCCGCGGGCTTGATCTTGAAAGGCTGGAGAGGATAGACGGGCTGGTTTTCCTGCCGGAGATATCCCCGAACCTCAGCCGGGTCAACCCGGAATACGCGCAGGACGAACAGTATTACAACTCCTCTCCGGAATTTGCGGCTCTATTCGACAAATGCCGGCGGCCGGCGATCCTTATCCAGCAGCACGCCAATCTTGAAATATACCCGGACATTTCGCGGACGCGCATCAATAGTTTCTGGTGGCCCGTGGGAACCTACATCATAAACAACATGCAGCTCGGCACCTACAGCACTCCCCAGCCGGACAATATATACCTGCTGGAAAACCTGGCGTGGGTGCTGGCCGAAATCGACCCGGTTTTCATTGATCACGGTTTCTGGGGGAGTCCGGAAAACGGCGCGATGGAGTTATATCATAGATTTCACCGGGCCTACCTCTCCATCCCTGCCGTTAAATTTGATAAAGTGCCGGGAGATCCGGCGGTGGTGCGCTTTCACGCTAACTGGTTTTACGTCGTGAACAAGGCTTTCTATCCCGTCCGGGTCTCTTTCGGCATCGGCGCGCAGAACAAAACGGCCGTGAATGCCGTCACCGGCGAAGAAGTAACTCTCAGGGGGCGGTTTGAGCGCGAGCTCAAGGGACACGAGGTGCTGGTGTTCCGGTGCCCGGGGAGCGTGGCCATCAGCGGTTTTTCCCAGGAAATTCCGGCGGAGCAGAAGGAACGCCTGGAAAAATTGGCCGGCGCATGGCGGGATAAATTGCAGCGGTATGCCGGGCGCTTCGGCCGCCATGCCGCCGCGGAGGCGATCATCGGCGCCGCCGAACAGTATCTGAAAAACCGGGAATACACGCGCTGCGAAGCGCGCCTGCAAACTGAAGTCCTGCGGAAAATGGAGCAGGAACTGGAAAACGCTGCCGGGAAAAAATGAACACGGCAAGGCTACATCTCCTGATTATAAATGTAGCGCGCCACGACCGTGTGACGCGGTATCTGTGATTTTGTTTTGATGTCATCCCTTCCTGGGCAGCCGAACAGGATCGTTCGGCGCTACACATCCTGGTTGAGGATGTAGCGCGCCACGGCTTCCAACGTGGCGCGGTGGGCTTGGATTACCGATCATCGCCGAACAGGATCGTTCGGAGCTACAAGTCCTGGTTGAGACTGCTTTTCCTTGTATATTGATATACCATCAGAAAGCTATATAATTCCTTCAATGCATCCGGATCTTGAAAAAACTGTCAGAGAAACATTGGTCGTCAGCCCGCCGCCCGGCTGGACCCCCACCGGGCAAAGCCGCGAGCTGTATGCGGATTTGAGCGAGCCCTTGGTCCGCCAGGCCGCGGCCTGGCAGAACGCCGAAGGGCGGATCATGGATCCCTGGTGGAAAAATACCGAGCCGCCGACCGGCACGGCGCGCTTTGCGGGCGCCCTCGGGTTTATGATCCGCTCCGGCCGGTGTTTGGACCTGGTGGATGCCTGCGCCCGGGCCATGACGGCCGCCTGCCGGGACCTGCACGATGCGGATACAAAACAAATCGGCGGTGCGGAGTTTTATCCCAAGGAATTGATGGCCGGCTACCTGGCCCTCGAAAAATATGTTGATGCCGGCACCCGGCACAACTGGAAAACGCTGCTGGGCGGATACGACCCGGAAAAAAATTACAACGCTGTTCTCTCCAAAAGGCCGGCGAAGGAGCTCCATAATTTCTGCACCTTTGCGCTCGCGGGCGAGGCCTGCAAGAAAAAATACGGGATCGCCGACAACTCCGCCTTCATGGAAAAATACCTGGAGACGCAGAAGCCCTGGTTTACGGAGTGCGGCATGTACCGCGATCCCGACGACCCGATGACCTACGACGGTGTTTCGCGGATGAACCTGGCGCTGATGATGCATTGGGGCTATCAGGGCGCACACCGTGATTTTGTTGACGACATGCTCAGGAATGGCGCCCTGGCGCAGCTGCTTTACATGTCTTCTTCCGGCGAATGCCCCTACGGCGGGCGCAGCAACCAGCAGAACTTCAACGAGGCCATGATTGCGCTGCTGTGCGAGTACGAGGCCGCGCGCTATCACCGGATTGGCGATGCCGCGCTCGCCGGCGCCTTCAAAAGGATGGCAAAGCTCGCCGCCCTGTCCGTGCGGCGCTGGCTGGAGATGAAACCGCCCCGGTTCAACAAGAACGACTTTCCAGTCGCATCGCAGCACGGCCGCCAGCAGGGCTACGGGTTTTACAGCACATACTCCCTGCTGATCGCCAGCCAGTTCGGTTTTGCGCATCTGCTGGCGGATGACACCATCGCGGAGCGCCCGGCGCCCTGCGAAATCGGCGGGTATGTTTGGCGGCTGCCGCATGCTTTCCACAAGGTTTTTGCCACCTGCGGCGGCTACCACGTTGAAATAGATACCCGCGCCGACTTCCACTATGACGCCACCGGCCTCGGCCGGGTCCACCGCGCCGGCGTTTCCACGGAGCTGGGGCTCTCCACTCCGGTCCCGGCTTCTCCCGGCTACCTGGTTTCCCGCGGCCTGCCACCCAGAAACGTGGCCATCGGCCCGGGCTGGCAGGATAGGGAAGGGCAGATCCATTGGCTGGCGGATCATAGCGACGAGCGCGATGCCGCGGAGTTCAAGGTCGAGGTCGCCTCGCCCAATCGGGTTTGCTTCACCCTGGATTACAAAAACCTTCCGGGCTGCGCCGCCTTGGTTGAGGAATACCGGATTGATCACGCGGGCGTGCAGGTCACCGCCCGTATAGCTGATTATGCCGGGCCGATCATGGTCCAGGTTCCGCTGCTTGCGACCGACGGGCGCGAACAGGCGGAAATTGAAGCTTTGGAAAAAGCATTCAGGGTGCGATATAATGGGGAGAGCTTCATGGTTGAATGCCTTGCACCCGGCCGGGTTGAAACCAGGATTGAAGCCTTCGAGGCCTCGAACCGCAACGGGGTCTACAAGGTTGGCTGCTTTTGCGCCGCAGGGAACATTATTTCCTACCGACTGGTGCTTAACCCGCATTAAGCCTTATTTCCGGAACTGTTGGCGGGCGTATCGGCCTACGTAATGCGATACAATGCCTGGCGTCCGCATCAGGCGCTGGGGTGGCGTTACGCCGGATATGGCATACGCAGGAAAGAAATCTAAAGTCGCATGGTTCGCGCCGACCCCCAGGGGGCGGGAGGAATGGGACATGCCCATCAACAAAAGCATTGCGGCAATCGGGGCAATCGGGGTCGTATCTTGAGGAGCCGTTGAAAAACCATTCCGGACGCGACAACTCGTGCTTCGTAGCGAAGACAGCCCTCGCTCGCTGACTTCGCAGAGTAGCAAGCGCGTCCCTCCTTAACGGAAAGACCTGTTAGAACACGTATTTCTGGAGGGCCATGCTTTGTCATGGCCGGTTTTCAGGTATTTTTCAACGGCTCCTCGAGGGCGTGTTGCCCAAATCAGGATGGGGCTTAAATTCCGGGGTCATCGACCCCGGCTACAGAAAAAAACCCGATATTTCTACTGTAGCCGGCCTCGGTGAGGCCGGATATAATTTGGGCAATACGCCCTCGACAAACGACAAAGACTCAGTGGCGCATCTCAATAAATCAGAAATGAACGCTGAATGATTTTTGGTGATTGCCTTAACTGATTCCCGGCAAGTTCCTGGTTTTGAGCAATAGGGCTTGACATGGTTTTAATCATTTGATTAAATCAGAATATTAAAACAAAGGGGAGGTTTTGCCGTGGGTAGGTATGATTCAAGGCAGAAGCGAGCCATCCTCGAGGCGGCCGTTAACGTATTCGCTGAAAGGGGTCTCGAGGGCGCCACCATCCGCCTCGTCGGCCGTGAAGCCGGCAGCAACAGCGCCCTCATCTATTACTACTTCGAGAACAAGCGCAAGCTCTTCGATGAGGTCATCCGCATGGTCTTCAACGATTTCCTGGCGGCCCTGGCCGGGCAGAGCGCGCCCCTTGAAAACGCACGCGCCAGGATTGATTTCCTGGTCAACGGGATCTTCGACTACTATGAAAGCCGCCGGACGCGCATGCGCCTCATGATGCAGGTGTTCAACCTTCACGCCGACCTGCTGACGAAGGCCGTGGTGGAGTTGCTCAGGCAAAGGGAGGTTTTGCCGTTGAAAGTCCTGCAGGACGGCATCGCGCTCGGGGAGTTCAGGCCGTTTTCGCCGCTGCCCTTCTGGTGGAGCCTCCTTGGAATGTGCATCTTCAACATCCAGGCCGAGGAAATCGCCGTCAAGCTCGGCCGGAAAAAAATCTATCCCGGCCTGCCCGCACTGCCTGAGCGCAAGCGGCAGATTGCGGAACTGATCCTGACTGGGATTGGCAATCCCGGGAAGCGATTGAATGGCAAAACATGATTATTCAGGCTTGCTTCATTCGGTACTATCGAATGTCGTTATTAAAGATACTTGTCAGATTATGGCGGCGTGGCGGGACGCCGTCGCCCTACCTTTTGGTCAATTTTCTGAGGTAGGGCATGGGCCTCCGGCCCTGCCGCGTGCAGGATGATGTAGCGTGTGTAAACGTAAAACTTGTTAATCTTTCAAATGTCAGGGGAAATTTACGGAGGAAAACCATCATGACAATTAAAATATTATTACCAGCAGGTCTGTTTGTTCTGCTGCTTACGGGATGCGGTTTGAACACGACAAAGCCCGACGGCTCCGGCACGATCGAATGCACGCAGGTTGAGATCGCCCCGCAGGTCGCGGGGCGCATCGCGGTCCTTGTGCCGCAGGAGGGCGACGCCGTCCGCCCGGGCGACCTTGTTGCGCGGATTGACGCGGCGGATTATGAGCTGAAGCGCAGCGAGGCGCGCGCCGCCGTGGCGGTGGCCGCCGCCCAGCTCGAGCTGCTCCGGGCCGGCAGCCGCAAGGAGGATATCGCGCGCGCAAGGGAGCAGGTCCTCGAGG